>SDBT01011828.1_pt1 | contig 14019 bp, 23 predicted proteins | sample 2277101 | NCBI WGS metagenome assembly SDBT01 (sample SAMN10404973, study PRJNA504765) | marine sediment metagenome | isolation source: marine sediment core GS10_PC15, 103 cmbsf | place: Arctic Ocean: Southern Knipovich Ridge | collected 2010 | reverse complement strand
GGTAAAAGTCTCGTAGCAAGTGAAGAAGTCTTAACCGCTGCGATGTATTTAGTACCTGGTCTTTTCTCTGCCCCGCCCTGCGGAATGGGAATTAGATTCTCCATTATCGAACAGCCGGACTGAAATTTAGCCAAGTCCTCTCTGCTATTCAAAAGTGGAGACAATTCGCCAGCGTTGAAGCTATTTAATATTCGATACGGATTCTGTGCGAATATCGAAGAACATAAAATTAAGAATATGATTATCTTACGTATCAAAACCCTCTCCTTGTACGTCTTGCCTTCAGCCATGATTGAGTTTTTATTCGTATAATACCACTTTCTTGAGCGTCGATTGAACGTGCCGTATCCAAATATCCTACAACTTTCTTACTACCATAAAGCATTGCTTGAAGATTCAATGAGGCCTCTTCGTTTTGTTTTATAGGGGAACTTAACATCCTTGCAAGATTGATAACCAAGCATTGTTTAGCATATACCGGCCATGTACTAAAAGTTGTATGCTGGTAGATGTATTCAACTGCGAGTATTTCAAGGTCGCCCTCTGATGGCGTTATATCGCTGGCTGCTATTGCAACGGCTACTGTAGATGACGTATGTGCTGTAGCTACCAGATATGTACCCTTCTCACCAGCCCCCCTTGAAATTATCTTACTGTTCGTAACATCAGTAGCTAGCGTGCCGGATGTATGGTCAGATAGAACTTCGTACAACAAGTCACTATCAGTTACATACTGACCATCAATGTAAGCCGTTCCGGTAACCCACGCATCAGGAGTAACATATACATACTCCCCGACGATATAAGCAGTTCCTGTTGCCCACGCCTGCGGTGTTTCGCCCTCGTTTGTAAGAATCAAAGCGTTTTCAACTTCAAATTCAGCGTCAGGTTCTTCTTCAATCTGTACGATTTTAAGATAGTCAGTAGGTGGAGTAAAAGCATTATCATACCCGAATAAAGGGTTTGTGGTCTGTAGGGCAAATGCCCTCTTCTTAGCGAAGTTCCACTTATGAGCTACAAGTATCTCATCTCTTGCATCATCAAAAAATGTGGTGCAGTATATATGGTTTTGCTCTGTACCACTACCTACGGTTATCGCCTGAGCCCCCAATAAACCAAGAGATTCATTGCATATTGCGATATTGGCTGCATTGTCGGTCATTGACATTATTTAACCCTTTCCAAATTTTCCTGAGCATATTCAAATGTTGGACATATTTTGAGTGCTTTCTTGAAATATCCTTTTGCCCGTTCATTTTTCCCTTCCACTATCATTGCTAATCCCATACCGTTAATTACCCGTACATTAAAAGGATTGTATTTATATGCCTGCTTAAACTGTTCGGCTGCAAGGTCTTCATTTCCCATCTTGAAGTTAGCAACACCCCACCACCAATGCCAAGGTTGTCCTGTAGTGGTTAGAGTTGAAAATACCGAATACCCTTCGGTCATTTCAGCCATTTCGTACCATGCAGTAGTACGTTTTAGTTTTTTCTCCCAACGTGCAGAATTAAACCTGTAACCGAATACAACCATTGCGAAAATCAATATAATTAGAATGGGTACTTGAAATCTTACTCTATAAATTTGAAAACGACCCTGCAATGCCATAGCAAAGAAAGTCATTAGCATCAAAGTTGCAAACGGACGCTCTCTGGCATTGGAAAAGAAAGCAATCGTCATGTAACCAACAAGGAAAATAGTTATCCATATAGCTTTTTTCTTCCAAGCATAGTACAAAGCAGTAACGAATATCCCCAAATAACAGACCAAACCGCCAACTCCAACTTCAGCACCTACCCACAAGAAGTCATTATGCGGGAATCTGAAATTAACCTTGTCGTAACTTTTAGGATAATCAATATCGGGAGCGTAATTAGGAAATTCAATCTGCCAATTACCAACACCTACACCAAAAGGATTCTGTGCTATCATAGTTATAGTTGGCTTCCACTGTACGAGTCTGTGCTGCATTGATATCGTAGAAACAAATCTACCGGAATCTCTTGTGAAAAACTTAGCAATATCCTGCCTTATGAAGAATATCGCAATAAGAGTAAAGATAGTCAGCGGTATGGTTGTTTTCCAATTAACCACATAAAGAACAGGCCATCTTTTTATATTTAAGATTACTAAAAGCCATGCTGATACAAAAACGGCTAATAAAGCCGACCTCGAACCAAGCAATATGATGTTCATAACCATCAAAAGCAAAACTGGAATCGCTAAAAATCTCCAGAATTTCTTACTTATTACATAATAACAAAATGGAATTATAAAAAATTGGGCAGCAGCCCAATAGTTACGCTGCCTCATTAAACCTCGACAAGCGGCGAAGCGTCCCATCTGTGAATAGTCATACCAAAAGTAAATCGCATAGAATAAACCAAGTAATATCATCGCTTTCGATAACAACTTTTTGTCTATCTCGACAACCGATAAATATGATACCATTAAAACAATACGTAATACCCAATACAACCACTCCGATTTATTGATAGCAAAGAAGCCCGAAAACAAAGCAAAACCTAAGTAACCTAATATGAATAAATGAACCTTACCCACCCGAATTTCTTTAGTACAAACAACAAGGACAATCACTAAAGCACACCAGATAAGATGCCTCGATGTCAATACTTGGTCGAAGGCTGTCGTTGCCCTGACTATGCCACAAAGCAATATTCCTGCAACTAAGATGTATTTTCTTAAAATATCCATGATAATATTTTTACCTGACCAATCCACCAAGCAACTGCAAACTCAACTACAACTACAATTAAGATTGAACACCAAATCCATTCGCTTTTAGTTGTTTTTAATTTATGGATACCACTCATATTCAATACCTATAAAGAAAGAGGGGCGGTTTAATCGCCGCCCCATTCCTTAATCTTAATCATCGCCAGAAGCTGAAACCGAATCTATTAAACTACCACCGAAAGTACCAACATGCCAAGGCGTACCTGCTTTATCAGCACCTACGTCTTCGCTATACCAATTATCAAATACAAACATAGTATCAACAGTTTCCATAGCTGCGTCTACTGTAGCAACATTACAAGCAATAAAGTTGCCTGTAATAATACCCGTTGTACCTGTTAAAAGGTCGATGCAAGGCTGAGTACCAATATTACCCGACGCGCCTTGTACCAATGTGTTATCTCGGATAATAAGGTTTGTCGATAATGTGGTATCACCGGTAATTTGTGCAGTTGAATAATCACCAAAGATGTCGTTATTTTGTATAACCACGTCTACCGTATCGAAGTCAAGATAGATAGCAGAAGCAGCAGTAGCCTGTAACCCAGAATCGAACTTGCAATCCTCGATAAGAGTACCAATGCAAGCATCACCAAGGTTTATGGCATCAACAAAAGAGTCCGTAGCGTCCGTTTCATTGTCAAATCTACATCCGATAATAGATGTGTAATCTTTACCATTCTCAATATCTATGGCGTTGACAGTAGAAGTAGAACTTGCCCTGAAATACAAATTTATCAAAGTTATGTTATCCGCACCTATAACAAACTCACCATCAATATCATCATAGTCGAAGGTGGGCTGTAAAGTTCCTCTGCCAAACCCTCTAAACGTAAGACCGGCTTTATCTGCATCGACCGCATCAGCAGCGGTAAAGGCTTCATTATGCCCTGGTGCAAACCATATCGTATCCTCGGCAGATGCTTTATCGACAGCGGCTTCGGCAGTGAGAACTGCATTAGTCCAGTCTACGCCCGTTGCACCGCCAGTCGCACCACTGTCAACAAACCATACCGTCCCGTTAGCAACATCATTAACAGCGTCGATTTTCCGTTCAATATCAGCACGAGAATCTCTAGCATCAGTTCTCTTAACACTGTAAGCAGAAGAAGCACAAAGCAGTAAAACTAAACAAATTGTAAATAAACGTTTCATATTCGTACTCCTTTCTTATTCTATACTAAGGTCAATTAACGCGTATTCCGTATTAGCTGCCGCACGCACGACATGCCCAATAATAAAGTCTGTTGCGGCATTGCCAAGAATTATGGCAGAGCCGGAACCATTCGACATAACTGCATCGCCGATAACACCGACTGTGGAAGCCGATGCAATAGGACACACTCCTCTGGTTTGAGCCCAGAAGAAGGAATTTGCCGCTACTGCGGTGTGGTTTACGCCAACAACAAAACCTGTGCCAGATTCAACTATAACATCTTTGTTTTTATTCTTGGTAAGCGTTATGTCAGTTGCAGTGCCTGTGGCAATACGAACACCACCAGTGTCAGCAATCTCACATACCACATCAAAACCAGAAGTATCGTTAGTTGTGCCAGTCTTGTTGTCTTTGACAAGATACATCGCGCCTTGGCCTGTGCCATCTTCGATTGTCAAATAACCATCAATGAAATCACCAGCAACAGCCGTAGTCGTCACTGTCGCCGTTATGAACTTATCGCCGATAGAAGCCGTATCTGGAGAGTTGGTCTGTACTATGGCTTGCCATCCGGCAATACCAGCAGAATGCTGGTTTACAAGAGCCAGGACTAGTACACTTGCGCCATTCTCACAATATCTCCACCTACGTCCGTCCCTGGCCTCTGCAAGAGCGCCTAACGGAAATTTCTTAGTCGTCGTTGGGTGAAAGATGTCCCTGTCAGCTAACAACTTTTCAGCTTGAATTTTCCACTGCGAGTGGTTCGGAACATTTATACCTGCTTTGTCCAATCCACCCCAAAATAAATTATCGTAACTCATAAGTTACTCCTTTTCTAAGCGGGAAGCACCCGCAAAAATTAAATTAAGCCTGACATTCGATTTTAATGACTTTGCATTCGTCGAATCTCATAGCACCCATGTTCATGTGAACGTAAACTCGCTGTGCGTAAGACAATGTGCTTTCCTCGGTAATCCTAATAGTTAAAGCATCAGCTATACCGAGAATCATTGCGTCCTGCGCCCAGCACCAGCATTCAAATACATCAACATCACCGTCAACATCATTTTGCGAACCAAGAGCGATTAGCGGGTCAACTATCCAGTTAATACCCATCCAGTTTTTCAGAACTCGACCAGCAGGAAGTGGTTTCTGGTTGTTGTAGTCAATGTTGACGTACTCTTCCTGACCAAAGAGATTTGTTCCCTGACGTGGTGAAATTGCACACCAAATAGGAATGTTCGGATTCACTTCGTTATTGGCGAAGTATTCCAATGCCAACTCAATCTTCTCAGTTGTCATACCAGTATCGGAAGCCGAAGCGTTACCTACTGCGGTGTCGTGGGGAATGGTACGGCCGGTATTTAATCCAGTGTACTTTACGTTACCATCCTGATTAGCCCATGTAATCGTACTTGCGTTTTTACGACCAGAACCTGTTGCAGCCTCAAACGCAGCGTGGATAATTATATCCTTTTGTCGCTGAACTGCATTCTTGAATGACGTAACAAAGTCGCCGGTTGGGGCAAGTTTCATGTCAAGGTCGTCATCAACATCGAACAATACAGAATTATGATACGGAGTCGTATCTACCCAACGCCTCTGTGTACTTGGGTCAATCGTGGGTGTTGCTGGCGCTCTACCCGTCTTTTCTTGAAGACTGAACTCGGCCATCATATCAAACGCTTTATCTTCCGCTGACATGAGGTCGGTTTCAATTCTCACGGCCTGACCAAACCGAGATTCATCTTTTTGGCATTCGAGATACAGGTCGTCGTGAAACTTATCGACGAACCATTCAGGAATACCCTGTGTCATATTTATACTACTACTCATAGAATTTCCTTTCCAAATTAAAATTGTCATCTTGCGGAAAGGTAATCCTTACGGGGCTTTCCTGTGCTTTTTATGTCCCACTGGGACAGTGCCTCTTTAGCACAAGCATCAGGGTCTCTTACGAGAGTAATCTGAAATATAAAAGTCTACGCCGACTTTTTTGGTTTTTGTTGATATAGTCCTTTCAATCTATTTTCAAGGTCTTTGAATTTAGGGTTACTCTTGAAATTGACAGGACTTTCTCTTCTTATTGCATCCTGCTGACTTCGCAACTCAACAATTTGGGAGTTTATATTGTCCGTTGACAAACCAGACGAACCTTTGAGACCTTTTAAGGTATCTTCGGACATAGACCCTGCGATATTATCAAGAAACTTAATCAAAGTAGGTGAATTTTGCAGATTTAATTCTGCAACAGCCTCAACTCCGCCGTATTTCTCCATAACACTTTGCGCGCGTTGAACTTTCGCATCGTAATCACCAAGCCACAACTGTTTTAGTTCAGCCTTGGATTTTTCTATAGCCTCTGCGGTCTCCGCTTCTGTTGTCTTACCAAAAGTATCAATATCATCAGACATAATATCATGGTATAAATCGAGGTTAGCCTTAAACTCTGCCGGACTCCAATCTTGCTTATTGGCATGTTCTTTTACCTTTGTCATCAAGTCATCTCGCAAAGGGCCAAGTTTTACAGCCTTTTCATCTGATAATGTATATTCGTAAGCGTCAATGCTATCAGGCGCTCCTTTGGCTTTTCGCCACGCTGCCTTTACTTCGTCAGATGATGTATCAGTTGGTATCTCAACTAGAGAGTCAGGGTTTTTGCCAAGTTTCTTCTTTGTGGCTATGTGAGAATTTACAAGGTCGTCAAAAGTCTTGTATCTCGACAGATGGGCATTATTCTCATCTCCGTACTTGCCATGCCAGTTCTCAGTAAAACTACCATCAGTATTGACGACACTTGCTTGGCCACCATCACCAGAACCACCGTCGCCTGAACTACCACCACCATCATCAGTAAGGCAGTAATGCGGCAGAAATCCTCGTTTCCATAAATCTTTTAGTAATTTATTCATTATTCTTCTCCTCTATAAAGTCATAATCACCAGGTATAGATTGGCGATTTGCCCTTAATCCTGCCTGTTTCAGCTGTGGCGCATTCATAGGTTCATCCCAATTAAGCCTTTGAGGTTCAAACCTGCGACGATAACGTTTTGGACTGCGGCCTTTCCGTCCAACTTCTTGTGGATAGTCAAGATAATAGTCCTTTAGTGAAGCCTTAACACCAGAATCCTTAGCGACAACAGCGGCAGGTGGAATTTCTCCACCATCGGCCTTCTTACACTTCCCACTACAGTAATCATCATCATACCAAATAACACCTTCCTTGCGTTCATTCTCACAATATCTACATTTACTTCTCATTTTACTTCTCCTTTTCTAAATCGTCTTTAATTTGTTTACTTACGGAATGGACTGTTTCTCCCAGTATCCGAATGACTGGACTTAATAGTTTTTCACTCTTATGGTGCTTTAACTCCTCTGCAATACAATGTAATCCATGAAAACTATCTACTGGATAGGTGAAGTGTACACCGTCTACGATTTCCAAAATCATAATTTCTGTTCCAATTTTTCCTCTTTTTTTTGTCCGAAATTTCATTTTCTTCTCCTTTATGCAAATTTTAATAAAAGTGAATCCACTCTTGACATTAAAACTTCTTCGAAATCATGCCTTAACCCTATTTCCTGTTTATGCAATTTCAACCTCTGTCTTCTGGCTTTATTCTTTCTATTGGTCTCTATACTCTGACATACTTTACATTTCAACCTGTAAGTAACATGGTCTATGGTCTGATATGAAGACTTATGGAAACCCGATTCCAAGTCTTTAGAGAAACCACAGTCATTACATACTCTTTTCATTTCTTCTCCCTTAAAAGTTTCTTTGCTTCTTCAATATTCTGGTCTATACAATTATGTATAAACACCGCTATCGACCTCTGACCTGCATTGTATGCACTTTGGCACGGGTCAGGGTCAAACGTATTGCCTTTATAACTACTCAATGAATCAATCTCTTTCAGAGCAAACTCACCATCTTCACCGCTAAACGCCCTTTGCATACTTGCAGAACGGTGGATTCTTCTTTGTATTTCTTTCTTAACTTCTTCTGTTAATTCTACTTTATCTGGCATTTTTTCTTCTCCTTAATTAAGCTGCGTTTATCAATCCTTCTGTGATTGAACCGTCTTCAGGCTTCGTCCCCGCCGCTTTTGCGGCCTTTGCAAAGTCAGGTACTTGCTCCATAACTGCCTGCTGTTGAGCCGCTTGCGCCCTTGCCGCTCTTTCGCTATCTCTTTGCTCTACCGCTTTCAACCATGTAGCGGGAACTCCTCGATTCCTTGACGAGTCCCTGAATGCAGTGTCAGTGTCAAGATTGTCCATGTGGTCGGATACTTCCGCCATCGGCGCCCATTCCAGTAATAGTTGAGATAATCCTTCGGACTCTAACGTCCTTAAAGCCAGAGCCAGACGACCTAAATACATTACACTAAATCCAGCCTCTGATAATTCTTCCGGCATTTCAGGTAATTTGTCCTGTTTACTTAATATCCCTATGATTCGGTTAATCATAGGATTAAACAACTCACTTTGAAGTCTACCGATAATCGGAGTTAAGAATCTCATCTTCTGCTCGACTCTTGCCATTACCTCAGTAGCTGTCATATTCTGTCTGTCAATTAGAGGGTCAAACATATCTATGAAGTAACCTTTTTGTATTTCCTGCTGGACAGAAAGAATGGCTTGTTCCATATCAGTCAGATTACCCTTGAACTCCCAATATTTAGGCTCAGTGCCACCGGCACGATAGAAGATAACGCCACCAGGCTGAGTAGCCAAAGGCCAGATAGAACCGTCATCCGGCAAAAGGACAGGTGGGTCAACCTGCTTCTCCCAACCCTTAATTCGGGTCTGTTGCATAGCATTGGCCATCTTAATCGTAGGCAACTTTTTCATCGTAGGTGAACGGCCATAATCTTCTAAAGCGTCCTTATCGAATCTGTCAACTTGATATGGTAGTTAAGGATAACCACTTTCGTCTAATCCGTCCTTTGTTTTTATTATTAACTTCTCATCACGAGAAACATAAATAGAAACGAACTCCATATTGACAGGGTCGTCTTTTGATGTGTCACGCTCTTCTCTTGGAAATACAGCGTGGAAAAACTTAAACTTCTTATCTATGGTCTTTTGACCTTGGTAGGCCTGGGTAATCTTGTCACCAAGATTCTCTAACCCAAACTCCTGTACGGCCTGACGAGCGGTGTATTCAAACTTCCTAAATACAGTATCGACTATTCCATCCGAGTTAGTCGCTATATAAACACCCGCCATGTGGAAGTTGATAAACGTAATAGGAGTCTTTTTGCCTTTAGCCTCGTAAAGACACGCAGTACCATAAACACCTAACTGCTTCAAAAACTCAAAGAAAGCCTGACGGAAATTGCTACTTACAAGATATTTGTGTATGACCCTGGTGGTCTTTTCCAACCATTGTTTAACATCGTCATTATTAGCTAATACCTCATCGTCGACTTCCAAAACAAAGGCACGTCCTTCGGTTGGGAACATATACGAGTAAAGACCTGCCGCCAACTGGATATTAGATTCCTCGGCAGTGGTATCGAATAAGTCGTCTTGAGGTTCGCCTTTTGACTTTTCCGTGATAATCTGGTTATTCTGTGGCATTGCATAATCAGCGCAATCCTGGTATTGACCGTCCCAGTTCGACCTGTCAGTTTCAAACTTCTTCATGCGAATAATCAGTTCTTCGGCGGTTGCATTTGGCATAATTTATCCTAAACTCGTTTTAAGAATATCATTTCGCTGAGAAGTCAATCTTCCAGCGAATATATTTGCTTCTCTACCTGTTCGCCTCGCTCGTTTCCTAACCTTCTTCTTAGCCTCTTCCTCTTCACGGCCAGGAATCGGCTGAGGACTTGGCGCAGGGTCTTCAGGTGTAACTATCTTTTTTCTGGAACCGCCTGTCATTATCTGTTCCTTTCGAGTTTTTTGATACGGTTTATTATGTTAAGGATTTCAGCAGGCATTATACCTGATTCTCCCCTGTCACCTTTTTCACCTTTATCGCCACGAATAGACTTACCATCCTTACCAGATAATCCCTGTGCGCCAGTAAGACCAAAGTCGCCATTGTCACCTTTAATCCCTTTTGACCCTGTAAGACCAATATCACCTCTTTCGCCACGCTCACCTCTGTTGCCTTTATGCCCTTGCTCACCGATAGAGAACTCACCTTTTTCTCCCTGTTCACCTCTTAATCCAATATCGCCCTTATCACCCTTGCGCCCCTTGTCGCCTACGTCTCCTGTGCCACCCTTGTCACCAGTTAAGCCAGCGAAACCTTCTCCCTGCTTGCCGGTATCACCTTTTGGACCTCTCTTGCCTTGCTCACCTTCATCGCCTTGCGCTAAGACAGAAAGTTTTCCGCCGCCTTCGCCAGTTAAGAAAAGACCACCAGATTTAACAACTATGCGATTTACTATCTTAGCCGCAAGTGTTTCCGTTAAGGACTCTTTCGGCGACAAGTGTTTTTCTTTTATTCCCATAATATTACCTTAACCATTTTTAAACCAACTATTTATTTCAGTAAGGTCGGTTACTTCGGCAGCACCGTCCCAATACGTAACGCCCTGACCAGTTTCTTTATCACTAGCAAGCGGTACTCCAGTCGCCCTTATTTTTATCAATACGAAATATACACCTTCGGCAATACTCGGAAAATCCGCCCAATGCGAATCTCCAACAGCAGTCATAGGTATATCACATTCAGCAGCCCTTGCGTCATTCCAAGTACCAATCGCCTCAAAAGCACTATTACCTATGTCGTATATAAACTTATCACTAAATCTATATACATGAGCATATAAAACACTTGCACTATCTGCGCCGTGTACAATTTCATTGCTCATACCTTTTTATACTCACAACCAAGTGTCGTTGAACCTTTTGTACTTGCTATTACCAAGACATTACTATGCCCGTGATTATTCAAAACGTAACTTCCGAATGTATTATTCGCAGGACTTACAGCGCCTTTCCCAGTCAGCCAGTTACTTACAGCAACTACCGTATCGTGGAATTTATTACTTCCGTATTCCTGCGTGCCTACCGTAAGAGTCAGTTGAGCAAAGTGTCTGTAATGGTCTGGTTCAGAGTCAGAGGTAGAAGCTGCATACAACTCAACTATATCAATCGTTCCGGCTGCGCTATCACTATAAAATCTCAACTCCTCTGCCAGCCAACCTTGAGGAATCTCTATCAAGACCTTCTTGGCAGCAGCAAGAGTCTTTACAGCAGCATGAGTTAGCGCAGCAGCACCTAATAGCGCCTGCGCACTGGTTATCGTACCACCCGGCTGCCAGTAATACTGTTTCAAATAAGATTCTTTTTCGCCTGCTCTCATTTAACCTTTTCCATGACTATTTTTTTGGAAAAAAGAAAACATATCTCATCTACTCTCACTATTGTTTTGTCGCCCTCGCAACAATAAAAAATAATGAATTTCTCTCCATTGACTATATCCTTAAAAAGTTTATCCACTCCTTCTCGGCAAAGGATTGTTTGTATATCGTCCGCCTCTCTTAGGCCAATATCAACTATATACTTCTGTTCTTCGTCCATTCTTCTTCTCCTTCTACAAGTGCAAAATAAGTTTCCTCAACAAAGTCTTCGTCAACCTTGTCGAACCATTCCTGTATTGGCTCTGGAATTTCTTGGTCACTATTTGCCCATCTAAAAATTATCTTCTTCATAGTTTAAAACTCATATCTTGCGTAATGACCTTGTTCTTGTCCCTGTGAACTTCAGGCACACCCACCTTCTTACACGCTAAGTAAAAGAAGTTCAAAGCGCAACGATAGTGGTCTTGCTTATCGCCTATCTTTTTGTAATTGTAAGAAGCATTACCTTTGCTGTCAGTTTCTAAAAACTTGGCACGATTACACATCTGATGTGCGAAAATATCAATCTCATTACACTTCCGAGGTATTAACATCCTTCCAGGATTGACCGCCATTTGATGAGATTCGTCAAATATATCAGTATGATTCACCTTTACAATATTATCAGAACCCCAATTATCGAAAGTTTTTAAGTGATGCTGGGTGTAACACGGATACACGGTATTACCATATCCTGCTTCTTTCTTAGCCCATTCCCGTATCTTATGACTTTCCGGCATTGCATCGCCAACGGTCGCTTTTACATTGAACCTCTGCACAAGGTCGTGCAAGGCAGGCCAGTCAGAAACCCTCGCCAACTTAACGACCCTGAATCTGTCCTTACCTATCCTGTGGCCTATGATTACATGAATAATGGGATAACCTACGTCAAAGCCCATCGCACAAGGCCCGTCGTGAGAGTTCGCCATCTGGTCGCTTGTACAACATTGATAGACTTCAGTTTCTCTTAAAACGTCCTCGGCACGAGCAAAAGCCTTGCCCAAAACAGTCCTTTGAAACTCGGCCTCATTAGTATCAAATTCGGTAGGGTCGTCATATTCCTTCAAGACATGAGCTAAATCACGATTGGGATTCAATAACTGAGAACACCAGTAACCAACAGTCTCTTTCGAAGGTGCGTCCATCTCCCATTTACCATTAGAACGGTCGATTTCTCTACCGCAATGAATACATGCCGGATAACCCTTACCATTATCGTCAAGTTTAATACATTGAGGAAACTCAGTTTCTAAACAAGTGTACTTCCGGCATGACTCACACTTTATCTGCCAGCGCCTCATGTCCGAACGACCATAGAGCCGGTCAATGCCGTCGTCGGGCAGTTTAGGAGTTCCCATATCAGAACGACGGTTTATTAAGGAATTACCCAACCTTTGATTGACCTGAGCAGCCATCTCGTCGTCGAAAAGGTCTCTCTCGTCCAGAAGTATCCAATCGGCGGGGGTTTGACGAACCTGCGTAGAGTCCTTTGCAAAACCGCCAATGAGAGTTGTACCGGAACAACCCCTAAAATTAACATTGGTCTTACCTATCCTTCGAGTGTAAACCGAGTTAATATCATTGCAGTATTTTCCTATACTTTCGTAATTATCTTTCAAAAGAGGCTTAAACCTCGAACCGGAAAAATCCTCAACCGCAGTCTTGGAAGGGAAATAATAAATAATACCCTGCGGATAAAGACCAAATTTTGCACTGTGGGCTATCTCAATGGCCTTGCCCATCGTAGCGCCGGTTTGAGAACCCTTCTTAATGACCTCGTTATGCTTGACCTTACCGTCGTCAGTAACGGGACGCATTAACTCAAATTGATACTCACGACCTTCCAAACTAAAAGGACGACCGTCTATTAGTATCCGATTCAAATGCGCCCAATAAGGGGCGTCAGTCATTGCTATTTCCTGAGGAGATAATTCCATTACTTCTTCTTACCTTTCTTACAAGGCTTCTTATGTCCGCCCTTACCACTTTTGTACGTACCACCGCCTTTATGCGCCATGATTTTGCTCCTTTATCCCAAAAAACGCCTTAACTTCATCTACATGCTTGCTCATTTCAGCTTCCAGCCTTTTACGACAAATAGACAACTGTTTACATCTAGCCCTTATCCTCTTCATTAACTTGCTCCTTATCTTTTTCCCATATATCTTCTATTCCACGCACGACAGCCTTCTCTAATATCTCAAGGGCTAGGGCAACATTTTCTTTCTTAATAGCCATTCCATACAAATGCTTCAACTCTGTTTCGTATTCACTTGCTTTCATTTCTTCTCCTTAGATTTTACTAATATTGGATGTATAACCGTCATGCCTTCTTCTCTTAGACAAGCTTCCTTATACCTATTGCCCATACAGCCCTTAACGAACTCAAGTTCAGTTCCAACATTTATTAACTCGAACTTCTCGCCACCAACAATGATTTCATTTTCTGCTAAATCCATTCTCTTCTCCTTACGGTTTCTCATAAACAATACTTGGTAAATTAGGTATCTTAGGGAATACCCTACGTAATTCATTATGCAAGTGCATACATATATTCTGCAATTTAATTACCTGCTCTTTCAACGTTTCTTCTTTCGTGGCTGGAACTATAGCAACCATTTCTTCTCTCCTAAATTAACATGCTACTTTCATGGACTATCATTCTACCGCCATTCAGTCGGGCATGATGGTCAGGCTTAACAGCCCAAAGACTCCGAAAGTGCCTGCCAATAATAGTAC
>SDBT01011827.1_pt1 | contig 14020 bp, 22 predicted proteins | sample 2277101 | NCBI WGS metagenome assembly SDBT01 (sample SAMN10404973, study PRJNA504765) | marine sediment metagenome | isolation source: marine sediment core GS10_PC15, 103 cmbsf | place: Arctic Ocean: Southern Knipovich Ridge | collected 2010 | reverse complement strand
CATGAATGACGAAATCAAAGAGCATCCGTCTTTTACCCTGGCGAAATCCCTGGAAGAACCCTGGAGGGCACACTTCGCCAAGAACCAGGAAGAAGCGAAAACCTGGAAGCCGTTCAATCAGCGGTTCGCCCTGGCAACGAGAGTCTTAGTGGTCTGCCAGACCCGCATCGAGTGCGGGTGGGCAGCTTACTGTGACGCCGTTCCGGGTATGAACCATGAACGGGAAATGAGGATGGTTTTGCAGGAAGGTTCCAAACTCCCGGAGAGCGTGGCGAGGATCCTGTTCCCGTCTTTTCCGAAGGAGGTTCCCTACATTCTGTAAATGACCAAATCGTCAGTTGAATCGTATGTCCTGTTACAAACCTGTCAATAACCTGGCAGGGTGGGCCTAGGCTGGGGTCCTTGGTAAAATGGGCATGGATTCGAGGGGCCACCGATGACACGAATTCGAGTTGATCCTGGTTGCTGTTGCCATCCTGATAAGTTCATCTCATCGGTGGCCGGTCACGCTGGAACATTCAACCAGGATCATTCACCCAAGGCCCGGTCAATTTGATCGGGCCTTTTCCTTTGGGAAGGCTAATGTATAGAACCATCGACACAGCCATTTGGAACCACGAGAAAATCAAATCCCTGGACACCGCAACGAAACTGTTCGCCCTGTACCTGGTGACCAATATCCACACCCACCTTTGCGGGATCTATTACCTACCCACCGTGACCAGCGCCTATGAAATCGGCTTGATGAATTCCGTCGTAAAAAAAGCCTACCTGACCCTGGAGGAAAAACAGTTCGCCTATTTCGACCCTAAGACCGACGTCGTGTTCGTCAAGAAGATGTTCAGCCGACAAGGGAGAGGTGAAAAGAATCGGATTGCTGCAGCTACCCACCTGACGACACTCAACAAGACTGGGTTGATTAGGCAGTTTCTGAGACAGTATCCAGAGGTCGTTCAGTACCTTCCAGAAGGTTTCTGGGGATACCCTATCGATGGGGTATCCGATACCCTATCGGAAACACCTGTTCCTATTCTGATTCCGAATCCGACTCTCAAAAGTCCGGATCAGATGACTGATAGTTGTGCATTCGCGTTCGAGGTTTGGCTGGGTCATGACAACCTGATTCACCATAGAACCCTCAGCCGAAAAATGAGATCCAGCTTCAACGCCAGGATCAAAGACGGGTACGCATCTAAAGACATCACCAGGGCCATCGACCGCTATGCAGTTCTTGAGGAAAAAGGAACGGCACCGGGTTTCGGCCAATGGGGTTTCTCAGAACTTCTGAATCGAGATGGCGGTGGGTGGATCGACAAACTGAACGATCACAAATTCAAAGGGTTCGTAGGGAAGGACGGACCCAAAAAGACCGAGGCTGAACGGGCAGCTGAGATAGACGAAATCGAAAGGGGGCTGAAATGACACCGAGAGAAGCGGTCACACAGGTTGAAGACGTTTACGAAAAACAGTTCACCCTGAGACAGACCACCGTGTTCTTGATCTACCTCGGGAAGTTCACACCCGAGCAGCTTGAAAAGATGACCCAGAAAGTTATCGAGACCTGTCGCTATCGGCCGAAGGTGGCTGACTTTCAAACGGCGGCAACAACCCTGATGTTTGTAACCAAAAAGGAGGCGATGAAAGCGGATCCAAAATGTGAGCTGTGCGATGGTTCTGGCTGGGAGGTCACAGCGTGTACTGACCCCCAATCAGGTGACAGCGTTGAAGCTGTCCAACGGTGTTCCTGCCGAACCCTGCGATCTATTGACCGCAAGGAAGAGGTCGGGTCACTGGCAGATTGGTAAACGTGCGAAACAAGGAGGAAAGAATTATGAGTGAACACATCAAATTGGAGAACGTGAACCCGAAGGCGGTTCTGATTTTCAAAGGGGCATACCGACCCGAAGTTGAATACGAGGCCCAGAACCTGACGGACCTGGTCAAGAGTATCAGCGTCTACGGGGTCAGACAGCCCCTGATCGGACGCACCGATGGCCACGGGACGGTAGAGGTCGTGGCAGGTCTGCGACGGCTCCACGCGGCGATAGAGGTGGGGTTGAAAAGTATCCCGGTAATGGTCAGTTCAGAGATGAGTGACCGGGAAGCGACCCTCCTGCAGCTGGTTGAAAACGGACAGCGGAAAGATGTGCATCCCGTGTACGAAGCCGAGGCCTTCAACAACATGGCCGACCAGTACAAACTAACGGTCGATGAGATTGCGGACCAGATCGACAAGAGCCCTTCCTATGTCGCGCGCAGGATGGTTTTGAAGAACCTGCCGGCATCAGTTCGCAAAGCACTCGAGGCGGAGGATATTCCACTCAGGACCGCTCTGCTGATCGCTCGGCTGCCGCGCCAGGATCAGCGGAAGGCGGCAGCGAAGGGAATCCTGAAAGGGGATCGGGACTATGACGAGGCCACGAAAAAATGGGTCGATTGTCCGCTGAGCTACAACGATGCCAGGTCGTACATCGTCAAGTCTTTTCAACTGGACCTGGAGCTCGCGCAGTTCAACCTCCACGACCCCAAGTTGGTAGCGGCTGCAGGGTCATGTGAGATGTGCCCGAAACGAACCAAGAACCAGGTCAACCTGTTCGCTGGGGTCGGGAGTGATATGTGTCTGGACGGGGTCTGCTTTAAGAAAAAACAGAACGCGTTCTGGAAGTTCATCAAAACCCATGCGAAGGACCTGGGCCACACAGTTCTCCCTGTGGCCACGGCCAAGAAGATTTTCAGCCAGTACAACGATGGGCTTGAGTGGCAGTCTTCTTTGGTCGATCTGGACGGTGAACCAGACGGACTTTCGGCAGGGAACGGGAAGAGCTGGCGGGAATATCTCAAAGATGATCTGGATGGGGTCAAGGTCAGTGTCGGCCAGCACCCCAGAAGTGGCCGTGTCCTGTTCCTGGCCGAGCCGAAGGAGGTCCGGAAGATCCTCTCCGGCAAGGGCCTGGCGCAGTTCGATCGAACCAAGGACGGCAGAGTAAAGCCGCGCAAGGTCAGCGATGCCGAGAAGCTATCCCGGAAGGAAGAGAAACGCCATGCGAAGGTCGCTACCGATGCCCGGAATGAATTCCTGGCCAAGATGCAGGTAGCGGTTGAATCCGGAAAGATCGGACCCAAGGACCTGTGGAGGTTGATCTGTCTGGGCTGTATTGAACGGGCCTGGTCCGATACCAGTAAGGACGTCGGGAAGAGGCGCGAGATCGAGGTTGAAAGCCAAGCAGGGTATGTTTACCAGAAGGCGCTGAATGCGTTCGCTATGGGCGAGAATCAGGCGATCAAGACCCTACCCACGAATGGTCAGTTGGCGTCATTGACATTGGAGCTGGTGCTGTCCCCCTGTGTGTTCGGTTTCAGCAACCAGGAGATCGTAAAGTTGGCCGAGAAAATCCTGGGCACGAAGGTGGCGACGATTACCAAACGGCTCGACAAGGCCAGCAAGAAAAAGGCGGTGAAAAAGTGAACCCGCCCCGAGTGGTCATAACTGTTGAAAAGCTGGAAAACGGGTTCACTGTCAGGAGGATGGTCCAGAACCTTTCGCTGGGTGCTGGCTTCCCTTTTGAAAGTTGTTTGGTATTTCGAGAGGACGAGTACATGGACTTGAACAGCCACGTCGGGTCAGTTTTGTCAGAGTTCAATGACCTGCTGAACCCAAACAAAAAACAGGATGACGAAACTCCATGATGTGAAGTTGTGCGTGACCTGCGATGAACTGGTGGAGGTGAAGTTGAGCCAGTGTCCCTCCTGCACCTGCACCCAGTTTTTTCTACTGTCGAGGTTCGAGTTCCCAAGGGGGCTGAAGGCCGACGAGCTGCAGCGGTGCATGGTGGAGATCAAGCCGGCACCGCCTGCCATGAACACGCTGAAAGGACACCACTGGAGTAAGTATGCGGCCGTGAGGAAACGGATGATCAAGGAGGTCGGGTGGCAGCTACAGAGCCAGGTGAACAAATGGCCAAGGCCACCCGTTCGGGTCAACGTCCTTCGATGCGCACAGAAGGAAATGGATCCCGGGGGCGTGATCGAATCGTTGAAGCCTGTCGTTGATTGCATGGTGGATGTGGGCCTGGTCCCGGAGGACACGGCAGAGTTTGTGAGGTACGGAGACCCGCACCACAAAACGATAGGGGTTGGAGAACTGACCCAGTTGATAGTGACCATCGTGAACGATGAAGATTGGAAAATGTCTGAGCGAAAGGAGCCTGAAAAAGTTGAAGAAAAAACAGACGACAAAGAGTGACGCGGCCGAGGCACTGATGTACCCGCGAGAGATGTTCCCCGTGGACAAGCTGGATCCGCATCCAGACAACCCCCGGCAGCACACCGAGACCCAGCTGAAGGACCTCGCCAGGTCCTTCAAAGAGAACGGTTGGACCCAGCCTATCGTGGCCAAGAAAAAGCGCGGTGGCAGGGGGCTGATAGCCGCGGGGCATGGCAGGCACCAAGCCGCGCTGATGCTATTCCGGGGAGGGGACCAGGCGTATGAAAAAATCCCGGTTGTGTGGGTGCCGTGGAGCGATAACAAACTGCGGGCCTATGTCGTTCTGGACAACAAATTGGGGGATGGGTCCACCTGGGACAAGATCGGTTTGAAGGCGTTCATGGAAGGGATCATGAGGGCCGACGGAGAAACCTTCACGGGGTTCAACGAGGCCGAGATTGAAGCCCTCATGCAGATAGGGGAATCGCCTGATGACTTCCCCGGCATCGGCGAGGATTTAGAGATACAACACCAGTGCCCCAAGTGCGGGTATGAGTGGAGTGGAAAGGCGAAGCAATGAGCTTTTGGGATTTCGCAAACGAAAATCCTTTGTGGGCGCTGATGTTTTTCCTGGGTGGGTTCTTCATCTTCAGCGTCCTGGTGACCACCCTGTTCAACATCATCAACCGGGAGAAGAAACCGAAGCCATGACGCTCTGGTTGATAGCAGGTTACGGTTCGAGCGGCTGGAAGGAGAAGCGGTACAACATCAGCCTGTTGCCCTGCCCTACCCTGATGGCTGCCGGGGTCGCCGGATCCAACAACAGTAGTCAGTATTTCATCGAGGAGGACGGACACATGACCGTTAAAAAGGTCAGCAGAAAAGAGCTGTTTGAAAAACCCCCCTATCGGATCCCATCGATGGTGGAGATAGCCGCGGTCAAACCGAACGGGCTGACCGTGGTGTCAACCTTCACCGGGGCGGGTGGATCCTGCCTTGGTTTTCGCATGGCCGGGTTCACTTCCCTGTGGGCCTGCGAGTTCATCCCGTCAGCCCTGGAGGTCTACGAGCTGAACCATCCAGGGGTGCCCATCGACCCGAGGGACATCAGGAAGATCGACCCCGTTCAGATCCTGAAACAGATCGGGAAAAAGAAGGGGCAGGTGGATGTGCTGGAGGGGTCGCCACCCTGCGCTTCGTTTTCGACTGCAGGAAAAAGAAGCAAGCTGTGGGGCGAGGTCAAACAGTACAGCGAAACCAAGCAGCGGACCGATGACCTTTTCTGGGAGTTCGCGCGGATCCTGAAGGGGATCATGCCGAAGGTGTTCATAGCTGAGAACGTCACGGGCCTGGTCAAGGGAGTTTCCAAGGGATATTTCAAAGAGATTTTTTCCGAGCTGGCGGGGGTGGGCTACAACCTGCAGGTGAAAGTTCTTGATGCCCAATGGTTGGGCGTACCCCAGAGAAGGCAGCGAGTGATTTTTATGGGCGTCAGAAACGACCTCAAACGGCAGCCGGTGTTTCCAAAGCCTCTGCCGTACAGGTATTCGGTGGCTGACGCCCTCCCTTACGTCAAGAGAATTTCAGGAGTGAAATACAGCAAGAAGCCAGGCGACGGCCGGCACACTTTTCAGGACGCTGACAAGGTGCCTGCTCCCACGGTCAAACAGACGATGGGGGCTAACACGGAGTGGTCGTCAGAAGCCTTGATCGAGGCAATGAAAGGACAGGCGATAGAGGGTCAGTTCGATGCGGTGGCACAAGGCCAGGTGTCGAAAAAGTACATGAATTTCACGAAGCCCCACCCGGATGAGCCAAGCCCAACCGTGACTCAGATGGGTGGTCAGGTAGGGATGGCAAGCGTGGTCCATCCCATCGAGCGGAGGAAGTTCACCATCCCGGAGCTGCGGCGAATCTGCGGCTTCCCGGATGACTTCATTCTGACCGGAACCTACCAGCAACAATGGGAGAGGTTGGGGAGGGCTGTGCCACCGCCCATGATGAAAGCTGTGGCTGAATCAATTCGGGATCATGTGCTGAAACGAGGAGGATGAAATGTGTGGAATAGCAGGAGGGTTTTGTACCCAAGAACAGCTTGAAAAAGCGATGACAGCGATTGAACACCGAGGGCCGGATGGCTACGGGTTCGACACGCTGAGGGAAGTGAAGTTCGGCCATGTCAGGCTGTCCATCATCGACCCGGAACCGAGAAGCGATCAGCCGTATTATTTCGGGAGCATCTGTATCATTTTCAACGGCGAGATCTGGAACTACAAAGAGCTGCGTGAGGAGCTGACGAAAGACGCCTATGTGTTCAGCACCCACGGCGATGCCGAGGTCCTGGCCGCGCTGATTCACCAGGTGTGGGCGAACACCTGCAAATCGTCCCTCCGGGATGAGACCGATTCAGGGGGGATGACCTACAAAGATGACTACTGCAAAGAAGTGTCCACTGCCCTGAACAGGGTGGAAGGGATGTTCGCCTTGGCCTGGCAGAATGGGGATTTCCAGAAAGAGTTTTTCATGGCCAGGGATCGACACGGGGAAGTCCCTTTGCATCACGGCCGGATGGAGAACGGCGGTGTCGTTTTCGCAAGCGAGGTCAAGGGGTTGTTAGCGATGGGGTGCCTGCCCCATTCGATCAAGTGGGTGACGCCGGGAACCTTCCACTACTGCCAGAGGAAAACGAGGTCCAGAGAGATCCAGTGGTATTTTCCGCACATCACCGGGGGCGATGGGAAGTTGATGAAAAATGCGGTCAAGGACGTTAGGCGGACCCTGCGGCTCGGGGTCAGCGAGAGGACGATCTCGGACGTTCCCGTATGCACCCTGCTATCGGGTGGGATCGACTCGGCAGCCGTGGCCAGCGTCCTGCAGGAGACCTATCCCGGCATCGTTGCTTACACGGCAGTCATGGACACCAGCTCCCCTGACCTGAAAGCTGCCAGGCGGGTTGCTCAATACCTCGACATAGACCTGGTTGAAATCCCGATTGAAACCCCGACCCCCGATGGCCTGGCGACAGTGGTAGAAGTGATCGAGATGCCCCACAAGGCCCAGGTAGAAATCGGGTGGGCCTGCCTGCAGCTGGCCCAGGCGATGAAGTCCGATGGGTTCAAGGTGACGTACAGCGGCGAGGGTAGCGACGAACTTTGGGGGAGCTATGGATTCTCATATTGGGGGATCAAAAAAGAGGGTTGGTACGAACACCGGAAGAACCTGTTTTTCAACCAGCACCGAAAGAACTTCGCCAGGTGCAACAAAATCTTTATGGCATGGGGGGTGGAGTGTCGGCTGCCGTTCCTGAACACCCAGCTTGTCGAGTGCGCCTTGGGTCTGCCGATGGATGCAGTCAGGCAGGGGAATAGACCCAAGGCAGTGCTGGAACGGGCCTTCAAGAGCGTCCTGCCGGAAGATGTGATGCGGAGGTCCAAGCTGGCCTTTCAGGATGGTCTCGGACTCAAGGAGCGGATCCGCGAGGAGGTCTACGACCCAAGGGCCTTTTACAAGGCAGAATACGGGACCAATTTCAGGGGGGTGAAATCATGAGGACAGTCCCGTGGATGACCAGGCGGAAGGTCATTGAAAAAGTGTACGAAGTTCTATGGGGTGAGTTCGCAAAGCTGGACAACAACCTGAATTCTCCGGTCATGCCCTTGGTGCTGGAAACCCTCAGATCGAAGATGAGTGATCGGAAGTCGAGGGCGATCCGGAAGCGGGCTTTCGATGCAGCTCTCGGGAGTTACAAATTATGAGATGCGTCTACTGTCAGAAATTCGTGGAAGGGTTCGCGAGGTATAACGGGCCGATCTTCTGTGACGACTGCCTGGAGACTTACCTGCGCCATGAAAAATGGCGGGACCGGATCACATGGGTGGTCTTGGGAGGGGTTGTTTTCTGGGCAGTTTATAGGTGGCTGTCATGAGGTGGAGAGCAGTTCCGGAGAGGGTCGGGAAAGATATTGAATGGCACCCTTGGTTCACCTGGCATCCGATCAAAATGGGAGATCGATGGGTATGGGGGGAGTGGATCGAACGCCGCCTGGTTCACCGAATAGGAGACCCCCTCAAAGTTGAAATTACTTCAAGGGCTGGATGGTGGCAATACAGACAAGGAGGTTCCACGTGAAACAGACCAAAGACAATGTTATGCCGGAAGATCGAGGTAGGAGCTGGGAGTTCGACAGGGATGTGACGGAGGCGTTCAGCGATATGCTCCAGCGGTCCGTTCCCCAGTATCACACCATGCGAGAAACCGTGGCTGAAGTGGCGTCAGGGTTTCTCAAAAGCGGGTCCACTGTCCTGGACCTGGGATGCAGCCGGGGAGATGCCCTGGCGAGGCTGATGGACGATTGGGGGGATAGGCTTCTGTATGTGGGGTGCGAGGTCAGCAAGCCGATGCTGATGGCCTGCCGGGATCGGTTCCAACAGGGGATCAAAAAAGACACCGTCAAGATCCTGGAACTGGACCTGCGCAAAGAATTCCCGCCTGTGGTCTGTGCTGTCACCCAGGCGATCCTGACGCTGATGTTCGTCCCCATCGAATACAGGATGCAACTCGTGTCGAACGTCTACGGCCACACTGTCCCGGGGGGTGCCTTTATCGTCGTCGAGAAAGTCCTGGGAGAAACGGCCGCACTCGACAAAATTATGATGGATCAGTACCTGAAGATGAAGCGTGAAAAAGGGTACACCGATGAACAGATCGACCGGAAAAAACTTTCCCTCGAGGGGGTGCTTGTCCCGGTCACCGCCAAGTGGAATGAGAACCTGTTGAAGTCGGCCGGGTTCCGTCAGGTGGATTGCTTCTGGCGGTGGATGAATTTCGCCGCATGGGTGGCGATCAAATGACCCTGAAACAAACAATCAAGAAAGAGAGAAAGGCGATGCGGATCCAACGGGAAAAGGCCAAGCGGTTTTTTCTAGGCATCGACCAGTTCTACACCCCCTCGGCCCGATGGTGGGCTGACCAGCTGAACTGCCGAAGGAGGACGATCCCGCGCCTACGGAACCGTGGAGAGATACCGAACTGTCGTATAGCGGCAAGGATCATGGCAGTAGCCACTGAGGTTCGCTTAGGCACGACGATCCCCCCCTGCAGGGTCCAGGCCACCCTGCCCCACGGCAAGAGCCGCTTTAGGGGCGTTCATTACCATCCCGCGAGTGACCTATGGAGGGTGGTCATCAAGGGACGTTATGCCGAATACTTCCCCAGCGAAGAACAGGCGGGCCTGGCCTACAATCTCAGGGCTGTCAAAATCTGGGGTCGGTGCGCGTATATCAACCCGGTGCCGGAAATGATTGACCTGAAATGTGAGTGCTGCGACCTGGAATCCCCTTTCGTTTTCAGGATGGAGTGGAGGTTCGACATTGCAGGCGGGGGAGGCACCAGGTGCCGCGACTGTGCCGTTGGTTTAAGATGGAATTACGACAGGGATTTCTATGCCAATGGGAAGCACCTGAAAATTCAATAACAAGGAGACAAAATGCTAACACCAGAACAAGTCGAAGATTACCTTCACAAGCTGTCCAGTGGCCGCGAAAAAGGCCCAAGCCATGACGTCCAAATGACAGAGATCGGGATAGCCCAAGCCTTCCAGCTCACCCGGATCGCCGTGGCCCTGGAGAAGATCGCCAAGGAAGGCATCTACAACTACCCAAGCGGAACCGAGGAGGAGGAAAGTGAAGGAGGGTAAGACCTGGGATGAAGAACATCAGGCGTGGATGACCCACGAAGAACTTGGGGCCAGCGTGACCAAGGCTCCCAAGGGTTGGCAGAAACTGTTTGGAGCTCCACCAAAAAGACCGGGGTTGAAAGTGGTCAGCATCGTGTACGACTGGAAGCTGTACACCGATGGAGGCTACGAGCGCACCGGAGGGAGTTTCTAACCACAACAGAAGGAGCAAAGAGGATGCAAAAGAAAACGGTAAAAAGAATCCAGAGAAACCAGGCCAAGAAGCAAAAGGCTTTAACGACAATCAAGGACAGAGAGTACGCCAGGGGGATTGCTGATGGGTTCCTGCAGGGCTGGAAAGCATGTGGGCTGGCGATCCTAAAGGAGTTGCAGCATGAATGAAATCAGGCGAGACATTCCAGAGCCTCCACCCAGGATCAAGAAACTGGAAATTGACGACCGGGGCTACCCTGTCCCCTGGTTCGTTTCGTGGGTGGATGGTCAGCCAGAGTTCAGGGTGGCCGATGGTAAGAAGCTGCACCGGTGCGTGATGGAAAAGCGGTGCTGGACCTGTGGAGATACTCTGGGCCGATTCTTCAGTTTCGTGATCGGCCCCATGTGCGCCATCAACCGAGTTTCGGCCGAGCCTCCGTCCCACCGGGAGTGCGCCGAGTACGCTGTGAAGGCTTGCCCCTTCATGGTCAAACCTCAGATGGTCCGACGCGACAACAACCTCCCTCCGGAGGCCATGCTTCCTGCAGGTGAAATGATCATGCGCAATCCGGGGGTCACTCTGATATGGGACACCAAGAGTTATTCGATAACGACCATGAAGGTTGGCATCCTTTTCAACATCGGAGACCCATGCTTGCTGCGGTGTTACACGCGGGGGCGGCTGGCCACGGCTGACGAGGTTCGAGAGAGCATTGAGTCGGGATTGCCCATCCTGATGAAAGCAGCGGAGACGGAAGGATCTAGGGCAGTTGCCGCCCTGCTGGCAGCCAAGCGAACCGCCATGATCAAATTGGGGTTGGAGGCACCATGAATGTGATCGACGTCGTTCCGGAGACCAAGGACTATTCCAAGGTTCAGGGCAAGCTGTATAAGCCAGTGGGTCCGTCCAAGAACCTTCCCAAGAAACCTCCTGACACGCTGTGCAACGGTAGGAAGCACAAAATCAAAGGCTACTGCACCCAGCCTGCCGGGTGGGGAGTCCCGGACAAGACGACAGGACGCTGCAAGCTACACGGGGGCATGACGTTACGGGGGGCTGACCATCCCAGGGCAACGCACCTCCGCTATTCCAAGTACGCGCCCGACAGAATCATCGAGAAGTACGAGGCGATGATGAACGATCCCAAGATGCTCAACATGAGGGAGGAGATCGCCCTGGTTCGCGCCAGGCTGTCGGAACTTCTGGAAGGGACCAAGGAGGAAAGGTCTGACGCATTGTGGGATCAGCTCAACGATGAGATGGGGAAGATGAGAAGGGCCCGAGGTCGTGGAGACATAGCTGGGCTGACCACGGCGGTGACCAATATCGAGAGGGTTATCGAAAGAGGATTCAACGCGCGGGAAGCCTGGGCTGAGATCGGAGATCAGATGGACAGGCTCTCCCGGATCGTGACGCTCGAGCGGCGTCACATCGTGGCCATGAAATACCTGATGACGGTTGAAGATGTGGGGGTGCTATTCACCCAGATCACTCAAATCATCCAGGTCAACATGAGGGACGAAAATGAAAGAAGAACAGCGGTTCGAGAGCTTAGGGGACTTTTATCTGAACCGCATGATCAGTCAGCTGGATCCGGACATGGATCTGGAGGCAGTGAGGAAGATTTGGAAACCCTTCAAGGGTAAACCCCAAGAAGAGGCTTTCAACTCCGAGGCTGACATTCTGTTTTACGGTGGAGCTGCCGGCGGCGCCAAGACCGATTTGCTCATCGGCCTGGCCCTCACCGCTCACTACCAGTCCATCATTTTCAGGCGGGAATATAAGCAGCTCAGGTGGATCGAGGACAGGCTCCGGCAACTGCTGGGGTTTGGGGCATACAAGGAGGGAAAAAAGATCGCCACGACCCAGGATGGTAGGACGGTCGAGCTGGCAGCCATCCAGCATGAAGGCGACGAGGAAGCCTTTCAGGGTAGACCCCATGACCTCCTGGAATTCGATGAGATCACCCATTTCACGGAGAAGCAATTTCGGTTCCTGATGGCCTGGCGTCGAACCACGCGGGTCGGGATCCGACAGAGGGTAGTCTGTGCCGGGAATCCCCCGCTGGCTGCCGAAGGTGAGTGGGTCATTGATTTCTGGGGTCCGTGGCTGGACCCAGCCCATGACAACCCTGCCGAGCCAGGCGAGCTGCGGTGGTTCGTCGTGATCGAAGGCAAGGATGTTGAGGTGCCCAGTTCGGACCTGTTCAAGGTCGGGGAAGAAACCCTTACACCCATGTCCCGAACTTTCATCCCGGCCAGGGTGGAGGACAATCCCATCTTGATGCAGAGCGGCTACAAGGCAACCCTGCAGAACCTCCCTGAACCCATGCGCAGCAAGCTGCTCAAGGGAGACTTTCTGATCCGGGCTGACGACGACGAATGGCAGCTGATCCCCTACGAAGACATCATCGCTTGCATCCGGAAGGACGGAGAAAATGAGATCAGGCGGGAGTGGAAAAAGATGCCGTTCACGCTGGCCTGTGATGTGGCCAGGTACGGCAAGGACAAGACCGCTTTCGTCCTGTGCAAAGGCGGGTTCGTGACCCGTTTTGAAATCTACGCCAAGGTGTCCACGATGCAGACCGCGTCACGCTGTATGGAAATGCAGGACGAGCTGACCGCGAAGGGCGTTCGGATCCGATCATTCAGGATCGATGACACGGGGGTTGGTGGTGGCGTAACCGATAGGCTGATGGAGGAGGATTACGATGTGGTGGCCATGAACTTCGGGGCAGCTCCGTTCGACAACGAACGGTTCTATGACCTGCGGAGTGAGATGTGGTGGAACCTGAGAGAATTGATCATGGCGAGGGAGTGTTCATTGCCCGATGACCGGGAGATGATTCGGCAGCTGGCCTCGCCCCGTTACCAGATCACTTCAAGCCGGCGAATCAAACTGGAATCAAAGGAGCAGATGATGAAACGACGAGTGAAAAGTCCTGACAAGGGGGATGCCCTGGCGATGGGCCTGTACCCCGAAGACTGGATCAGCCAGGTGGGGGTGTTTTGATGGGAGCCCCAGAGAGAAAAACGGAAGGTGACAAATTCCTCGAAATAGTCCGTGCTGCCAGATCGCAAAAGTTGCTGGAAGAATTTCAGCGGCTCATTGAGAATCCCGACGAAGACACGCTCTGGAAAACAAATGTCATTTCAACCGAAATCATCATCCGGTGCATCAGCGGAAAGGAGTACAACTGATGGGGGTCGTACCGCTGCCGCCACCGTCTTGGATGAACCGGGATGAACTGATCGAGTACCGGCACTACCTGGAAAGGCAGCGGGTCAGTTTGCCGTTTTCAGGAGGCAACCGGGGGAAGTTTCCGAGCTGGGCCTTCCAGGTGTTGCTGTGGGCCTTGCTGCCCTGGGTTTTGTCAGTGATTGTCAAGGTGCTGATCGGAGACTGGAGGGTGTTTTAATGTTCTGCAGTCCGCTCGAGAACTTCAAGCATCGGGAACCGGAGCCAGTCGGATTCTCGGCTCCCAACGATGTGAATTGGGGCACCATGACCGGGTGCCTCATCAAGAGCATGGGGCGAGTCGTGACCCTGACGATCGCCGGAAAAGATTACCGTTTCAAATTGCTCAGTTATGACAAGGACAGGAATCTCAATCTGCAGGGCAGGCGGGATGGAAAACAAACAGAAGGTCCCGGCACCAGCCTTTTCGTGGTGGGCATGGTGGAGCTCGACACCATCACTTTTCCCGGGTGGGATCGTAGTTTGAAAGGAGAGAAAAAACAGTGAAGCGCAAGGGCAAGAAACGAGACAAGAAGAAGAAAAAAAAGAAGGACGGCAACCTGGCCTATCTCGGCTCCAAAAAGAAACGGCAGCCGCAGAAGAACAAGGGGGTCAATGCTGACGAAATTACGTGGGACGCGGCGGGATCCAAGGGGGTCGGGAAGCTGACCCGCGCCATCGACGATGGGCT
>SDBT01011826.1_pt1 | contig 14021 bp, 11 predicted proteins | sample 2277101 | NCBI WGS metagenome assembly SDBT01 (sample SAMN10404973, study PRJNA504765) | marine sediment metagenome | isolation source: marine sediment core GS10_PC15, 103 cmbsf | place: Arctic Ocean: Southern Knipovich Ridge | collected 2010 | reverse complement strand
CTTTAGCGGTTTCCACGATGAATAAAGTATGGTCCGAAACGCAGCATATGACGATGCCTGGCTAGGTCTAGGCGATACGAACTTAATAGAAACGACAAGCTCATTTATCAATCGAACAAATGAAGATAATGAAAATCCGGCTATGCAGCTTTTGAAGTATTTTCGTGACCCTCGTTATTTATACTTTACCTGTAAACACTTATTGGGAATTACTCTTCTTCCCATACAAGTTGCAATCCTGCAGGAATTATGGTATAGAACGTTTCCCATGCTATTAGGTTCTCGCGGACTAGGAAAAACATTTCTCTTAGCCTTATATGCTGTTTTACGTTGCATCTTGTTTCCCGGAACTAAAATTATTGTTGCCGGTGCCGGATTTAGACAGTCTAAATTAATTTCTGAATACATGGAAACTATTTGGTATAATGCTCCTATCGTACAGAATATTTTTGGGGGGAAGCCTAATGGTCCCAGTCACGACGTAGATCGACATACAATGAGATTCGGTGATAGTTGGTCTATCGCTATTCCTATTGGAACGGGAGAGAAAATTAGAGGGTTACGTGCAAATATAGTTATCGTAGACGAATTTGATGCAGTGAATCCTGAAATCTATGAGATTGTCCTGCAGGGTTTTGCGGCAGTAGCATCATCTCCTATTGATAATGTAATTTTGCAGTCTAAGAGACAAGCCCTAATTGATGCCGGCGTGTGGAAAGAAGAATATACGGGACTATATGAGCCGGAATTTTCTAATCAAGCTATTATATCGGGGACAGCCGGATATTCCTTTAAACATTTTGCTAAATATTGGAAAAGATATAAGGGAATTGTAGAAAGTGGTGGAGACTACCATAAATTATTAGATGTGTTTGAGGGTCGTGAATTACCGGAAAACTTTGATTGGAAAGATTATTCCGTCATTAGAATTCCGTACGAACTTGTTCCAAAGGGGTTCCTAGATGAAAAAACTATTGCTAGAGCTAAAGCTACTGTGCATGTTGGCGTCTATGGTATGGAATATGGATGTTGTTTTATGGGTGATAGTACTGGTTTCTTTAAACGTAGTCTAATTGAAAGTTGTGTTACCAGTGAAACCGCTCCAATTAATCTATTGTCCGGACCAGTTTACTTTGATGCTCTACTTCGTGGTAGTTCTGTCCTATCTTATATTATTGCTGTTGATCCATCTATTGGTTCCGCATCCGATTTAGAAACAGATAATTTTTCTCTCGTCGTATTAGAATTACACGAAGACCATTCTAGAATCGTTTATATGTGGTCTACCAATAGAAAGATGTTCAAACAACGATTAAAGGAATATAAAAAATCTAATTTAGATATAGAGCAGGATTATTTTGCATATTGTGCCAGGAAAATTAGAGATACTATGATAATATTTCCATGTATAAGAATTGGAATGGATGCTCAAGGCGGTGGTATAGCAATTGAAGAAGCCTTGCATGATCCGGATAAATTACAAAAGGGCGAAACATTAATTTGGCCGGCTATTGATCCGGATAAAGAAAAAGATACTGATGATGAGCCCGGCCTACATATCTTAGAATTAATACAGTTCGCCAAAGCCGATTGGACTTCAGAAGCAAATAATGGTTTACGGAAAGACATGGAAGATAAAGTATTGCTGTTTCCCCGATTAGATGCGGTTACTATGGGGCTGGCTATGGAAAATGATAAGATTGCAGTTAAAGCAGGGAATAAAGCCCGTATGTATGATTCTCTGGAGGATTGTGTCTTAGAAATAGAAGAATTAAAAAATGAATTATGTACGATAGTTATGTCTCAAACCCTGTCTGGTCGAGATCGCTGGGATACGCCGGAAGTTAAATTAATGGATGGAAGAAAGGGTAGAATGAGAAAAGATAGGTATAGTTCCTTAGTTATTGGAAATATGCTTGCAAGACAGCATTTGCGGACTCCCCCGCCATTACCATATCACGATATTGGCTGTGTTACCCATAAAGTAAAAAAGGGTAAGAGAGAAGGTCCAATGTATCATGGACCAGAATGGTTTACTAATAACATTGGAGATGTGTGTGTGGGGATTGATAAAAGATAAAGGTTTGTTTTTATGGTGTATATTACAATAGCATTGTCAATACTATTGATTTTTTTCCTTTATTTGTTGTCTCGAAAATAAATACGAAATATGGTTCGCAAACTTCCTATAGCTAAAACTGAAGCCGCTTATACTACGTGGTCCACACAAAAAGATAAGGTAGAGAAACTTTCCGCTATTTCCGGTTATGAATCCGTAATCCATATTAGTGATAATAAAAAGGTAGTAGCATCTAGGCAAGGACGTAATTTTAGTGGATTAACTAGTACGGTATCTGGTCGTCCCGGTTTAACCCGTCAAGACTATGAATATTTCCGGTCCTCAGAAACCGTTCCTACTAAACATAGGGATATTATGCAGGTTTGTCAGGAAATTTACGAGAGAGACGGATTGATTAAAAACGTGATTGATTTAATGGGGGATTTTGCATGTCAGGGAATTAGAATATCTCATCCCAATAAAAGAATTGAACAATTTTATCAGAACTGGTTTAAGTCGGTGGGAGGAAAACGTGTTTCGGAACGATTCTTAAATACCTTATATAGATTGGGGAATGTCGTAATACGTGGCAGGACTGCTAAATTAAAGATTAAAAATAAACAGATGTTGTTTAAGTCGTTTGCTGAACCGGATACTGAGTTTAAATTTCTGGATATTATAAAAAATGAAATTCCCTCCAGCTATAGTTTTACTAATCCTGCAATCGTAGAAGTAATCGGTGGTGCCTTAGCATTTTTAGCAGACGACGTTCGTTATGCTATAAGGTTACCGGCTTCCCTACGACAATCAGCAACGAAAATTAAAAAATTAGATAATAAAGATGTAAGGAAAGCACTATTAGGCAAACTTCCTAAAGAATGGCGTGTTGCACTAGATAGTGGTGGCTTAGTTGTATTGCCTCCGGATAAAACCTCTGTTCATTATTATAAAAAGGATGACTGGCAGGTTTGGTCGAAACCCATTATTTATTCTATTTTAACAGACGTATTCTTATTAGAAAAATTAAAATTAGCCGATTCTGCCGCATTAGACGGGGCTATCTCTAGTGTTAGAGTGTGGAAACTGGGAAGTCTGGAACACAAAATTTTACCAACACAAACTGCGGTTGGTCGTTTCTCTGATATTTTAGAAAATAATGTTGGCGGCGGCACAATAGATATGGTGTGGGGTCCGGACATAGAATTGATTGAATCCAACAGCGACTCATTTCAATTCTTGGGAGAAGAAAAATATAAGCCGACCCTCAATAGTATTTATAGCGGTTTGGGAATACCCCCGACTTTAACAGGTACTTTTGGTTCAACGGGAACAACTAATAATTTTATCTCTTTAAAGACTTTAATTGAACGACTACAGTATGGAAGGGATATTCTTTTATCTTTTTGGGAAATAGAAATATTAAAAGTTCAAAGGGCATTAAAATTTCGTTTTCCGGCAACCGTTGAATTTTCGCGTATGACCCTAGATAATGATGATGCGGAAAAAGCCCTCTTAATTCAATTAGCTGATAGAAATCTTATTAGCGATGAAGCTCTACAGAGACATTTCGGTAAAGATCCGACGATGGAGAAAGTTCGTCTCAATAGAGAGAATAGAGAGAGAGAAAAAGATGGTCGTGTGAATAAGGCTGGCCCGTGGTACAATCCACAGTTGAAGGAAAAATTAAAGGAAATTGCTTTGACAACTGGTGTTGCTGCACCAAGTCAGGTCGGTTTAGAATTAGAAGCATTGAAATCTAAGGAAAAACCGGGGAAATTAATGCAGTCCCCGGTTCAGCCGTCTAATAATAATAAGGGGCAGCCGCAGCAAGGTCGGCCCAAAAATTCCAAAGATAGTAAGAAACGTAAGGAAAAGAAGTTTAAGCCTAAGATTAAGGCAGAAGTTTTGCGGTTGTGGGTCACTAATGCTCAGGCGAAAATCGCCAATATAGTAAATCCTCAATTATTACGGCTATATGGTAGGAAAAATTTACGCAGTCTGACTGCCTCTGAATTTGAAAAGAGTGAGAAAATCCGCTTTAACGTATTGCGTAGATTAGAGCCCTTTCAAAATATTACTCCTGAAATTATATACAATTGTTTAAAACAGGGTGTATTATCTGATGGGATATACCAGTTTTATTTAGAATATACATCTAATATTTCTAAAACGTATGGTGAAATGTTAACGATAGATGAAAAACGGTCTATACAAAATAATATTTATTGCGAATTATACAATGAATATAGTGATAGTGATAGTGATGACAATAACTCTATAGGAGACGAAGACGATGGCTCAAGTTTTAATCGATGTTAATACCGATAAGAAGAAAATTGATGTTAAAATTGATGGTAAATCGGTGGCAAACGTTAAAGAAATGTCAATATCATCAGAAGATAGTTTTTTTGGTTTTGCTGTGGATTTGATACAGCGGGAAAAGGTTGATGATAGTATGACGAAGACTATTAGGTTGTCCGCCAGTAAGGATGGTGAGGACGAATCTTCATATCCGGGTTTTTCTGTGAAAGATGACGATTCAACAGATATTCGGGATTTATCTAGTTTTCTTTTACCTAGAAAATAATTGAATGAAAATATTTCCAAAAGAATCACAGTGTACTGGTTTAGCCGATAAGATTACAGCTAGTACGTCTATTACTTATGCGTCGCCAGTTTCATTGAATGAAGATTTTATTTGGGGACCAGATATTGAAGCTAGAAAATCGCCTATTAATATTCCCGACAGTGTTAAGGAAATGTTGTCTACTGCTGCTATTGATAATAATGATTTATATCCTTTAGATTCAATCTTAGTGAGTACAAGTTGGAATAAAAACGACGACGTATTTGATCCCAGAGAAGTATGGGCGGCCAGACATACGCCGGAAGATAAGCCATTTAATCTCGATCATGACGAAAATCAGATTATTGGTCATATTACCGAAAATTATCCCGTAAGTGATATACAGACACGAAGTAGGATTAGCGACGACACTGACGTAAATGATTTGCCCACTTTATACCATATTTTTACTCGTTCTGTGATTTATAAAAATTGGTCTGACCCGAAATTAGTTAATAGGACCAACGAGCTTCTTGAACAAATTAAAGCTGGAAAGAAATTTGTATCTATGGAGTGTTTCTTTACTGATTTTGATTATGCGAGACTAGATGGTGATGGTGTTCAATCAATTATAAAAAGAACTAAGGAAACTGCGTGGTTATCACAGTATTTACGCTGTTACGGTGGAGATGGTGTATATTCCAATTGGAAGGTTGGAAGAGTTCTAAAGAATATCACCTTTTGTGGTAAAGGTTTAGTAGACCAGCCAGCTAATCCAAATAGTATAGTTTTTGCAGATTTAAATCTTAACGAATCAAATAATAAAACGTCAATTAAAGTTAATACTTTAGAATATCAGTTAGAAGATAATGGGGAGACAACGCAAATGACTGCAACTGCAGAATTTACTCAAATAGCTGAGTTAAAAGATAGTTTGAAATCATTGAAAGATGAGAATAACAAACTGCAGAAACAGGTTACAGAAGCAGGAATTAAGAAATTCGAGGATAAAATTTCTCAATTAGAGTCTCGGGTTGAAGCGGAAAAGGCTAACGTCATTTCTGCTGATGAAACTGCCGCGAAACTAGAGGAAGATACTGAAACAGCTAAGTCTGATTTGGTAGAAATCGAAAAAAGCAAGGTGGATGTTGAAAAGAAGCTAACTGATGCTGAAAAACAGTTAGAAGACATTACAGCCGAACAACTCAAGTCTGACCGGATTTCAACACTAGTTGATAAGGGCCAGAGTAAAGAAGACGCAATCTCTATCGTAGATAAATTTTCTAATTTGAACGAAGACCAATTTAACGAGATTGCTGAAGTTTATACTAAAGATAATAGTGTAAGCGATAATAAAGATGATGACGCTCATGATGACGCATCAGCTAATTTAGACGGGTTGTCTGGTGACGCTGACGCTGACGCTAGTGATGATTCAGATGACGGTAATGCTGTTGGTAATGTTGTGGGTGATGATGATGACGCTGACTCGACAAAAGATTTTGACGACTTAGCTAAATATATTGCTGATGCACATTTACGAGCCGCAGATATTAAAAATAAGTAACTTAGGGAGGTAAAGATACATGGCACTCAGGGGTGACAGACACGAACTATATACTGATCAGTCATTCTTCATGAATGAAACCGCTACCCGTGGTATAATTGTTGTATACCTGACTGGTGGATCTGGTTCAGCTATGGATAACGCTAGTGCAGTTGTTGGTGTTCCTACTGGTACTGCTTCTGGTACTGATCCTGCCGGATTACTATTAAATGATGTGGTAAACTTAGATCTGACTCGTCAGCATTTAAATCAACATCAAGATGAAGTTCAGCAAGGTAGTAAAGTTACGCTGTTGAAAACAGGTTGGGTTGTTACCGACGATATTACTGGTACGCCTACCGTTGGTGCTGCAGCTTATTATGATAATGCTGGCCAATTAACACCTGTTAATCCGTTAGCTTCTATTGCGGTTCCTAGTGCAGATTGGAACTTAAATGTTGATCGACACAAGGTTGGTCAATTTATGAGTATTGCTGATGCCGATGGCTTTGTTAAAGTTGCAATTAATATACAATAGTAAGAAATAAAAAGGAGAGTTCGACAATGCGTGAGAAATTACGTCCAACAGAGCAGATGGTGCAGATTCTAAAGAATACCGCATCAAACAACAGGTCAGAAGCTTTAGAGGCACAGCGGTTTTTGGCCAAAGCCTTAGAACTTCCTTTACGTCAAGGCATTTTGTCCGGAGATATCACTAATGATATTTTTGAGACTATTCAAATTGCTCCCGGTGCATCAACCGAGTTTCCACTCGATTTTGTCGCACCCGGAACTGAGTCGCAGTTTGTAGCTTATACGATACCGAATCACGGTTATATTGCTCAGAAACATGTCGAAGGCGACTATATCATCGTTCCTACTTATTCTATCGCTGCAGCTATTGACTGGTTGCTGAGATATGCTAGGGATGCTCGATGGGATATTGTTGGTCGAGCAATGGAAGTTATGGAAAGTCAGTTCGTTAAGAAAATTAACGATGACGCTTGGCATACCTTACTTAGTGCTGCTGTTGATCGTAATATTTTAGTTTTCGATAGTGATGCTGGTAACGGCCAGTTTACTAAGAGACTAATTTCTCTTATGAAAGTTATTATGCGTCGAAATGGTGGGGGTAATTCTGCATCTAATAATCGTAGCAAACTAACTGATCTTTATATGAGTCCGGAAGCTGATGAAGATATCCGTAACTGGGGCGTAGATCAGATTGATGAAACAACTCGTCGGCAAATTTTCCAGCGAGATAATGATACTTTGAATCGAATTTTCGGAGTAAACCTACATGACTTTGATGAATTTGGTGAAGGTCAAGAATATCAGTCGTTCTTCACTAATGATTTAACCGGTACCATGGGTGCAAATGACCTTGAAGTAGTGGTTGGTTTGGATCAGAGTCGTAGAACATCCTTTGTTATGCCTGTTCGGGAAGACGTTGAAATCTTTGAAGATGACAATCTTCATCGTGAAAAGAGAGCGGGTTTCTACGGCTGGGCAGAAATTGGGATGGCGAGTTTGGACAATAGATCTGTATTAGCTGGTTCGATGTAAGCCAACTTTATACAGAATAATCGCTTTTTGCGGTAAATCAATTTTATATATAAAAGTCCGCTTCGGCGGGCTTTTTTTTTGGTTTTTGGTTTTTGGGGTATTATATAATAGAGTAACGTATAAAAAATAAATGGAAAAACTCATATAATGGCAGCCGTAAGTTCATCTTTAGTAACTATGCTTCGTGTGGTAGTAAACGACATAACTAGTCCACAGGCATTTACGGATGGAAGACTTGAGCAGATTATAGTCGTGTCAGCACATTACGTAAAAGAAGAAAGTGATTTTACTCAGAGTTACGTTGTAGATATAGCAAATGAAACGATTACTCCAGATCCAATAGCAACTAGTACGAAAGATGACATTTTTACTAATTTATTAATATTAAAATCTGCTTGTTTTGTAGACGAAAGTAATTTCCGTACTCGTGCGGCTGCGGCAGGTATTAAGGCAAAATGTGGACCCGCAATGTTAGAAACTTTGGACCATATTAAAGGGTTCCAAATTTTATTAGAACAAGGTCCGTGCAAGGCATATCAGGATACTCGTATGCAGTATCAGTTGGGGAATTTACAAGCTGTCCGCGCGATTTTATCACCATTCGTTGGAAATATTTGGCAACCAAGTAATCATAGAGAAAATAGATCTTAATAATAAAGGGAGAAATAAATCATGGCTAATGATGTTCAAAAAATAATTGTGGCAAACGATATTAAAAATGGTACGAAAATATCATGGGTTGCACAAGGTGGTACGGCTCAACTTGGTAGTGTTGGTATTAAAGCTGATAATGAACACGTAAATACAAGAGATGTTGTAACGGGGACTAATCGTGTAATCGATTTAGATATTCGTTTTGATGATCCTCAATATTATACTACGTAATTTACAAGAGATATTGTAAAGTTATTAAAAGGGAATAAATATAGTGGCTGTTGATATTGATAAATTAAAAGTAGAACTGGCTGCCGGTCATCCTGATACGGGTGCTTATGATGCGGACGACAGCGTTGCTGCTGATGAATTGAACGCCGTTAATCGTACGCGAAATAAAACGGCGATGACAGGTAGTGAAGTTTTTAATGCTATTACAGAAGCACATTTTACTTCCTTGCAAGCAAGCAAAAAACAAGAAATATGGGACATTTTACATTTAGGTAATCTTGATCCATTTGGATTAGAGGCTGATCGTTTTGTTGATATTTTTGGTGCTGGTGCTTCAACAATTATTACTTTACAAGCTTTAAGGGTTGAAGATGTGAGTCGCGCAGTAGAACAAGCAATTACTTCTAGTAAAGTTAGAGTAGGAGAGGTACAGGAGGCAAGAGCATAATGGCTACGAATTTAGTTAAATGGACTGATGATACAGCAATAGTGTGGGCCGATTCTACTGATTATGATAGTTCGTCTGTAGGATTAGTTCGTACAGCACAACTTGATTTAACTAGCGTTGCTGCTGGTGCAGCAAGACAAGGTGCAAAGGTAGATTTTGGAGTAACAAGAGCAGATAAATATAGGGTTTATGTTGGAATTGAATTTGTTTCTGCTGCTGTTTCCTCAGAAGAAGTAGAAATTTTTCATGCGGGAAGTCCTACTGATACAGTCGGTAGCGGCAATCCCGGTGGAACTAATGGAACTGATTCAGATTATACGGGTACAGCGGGAGATTCATTGGCGGATTCATTACAACAATTACAGCGAATCGGATCATTAGTGACTACTTCTGATAATACTAATATCGTCCAATATCAAACTGTTGGTTATCTAAATGGTGCTGATATTGAAAGACATGGAATGCCAGTTGTATATCTTAATACAACAGGAGCGGCTGTGGCTGATGCAAATCAAATGTTAATAGCCTACATCCCAGTTAATCCAGATATTCAGGCGGCGGTATAATGTCAGAAATTAGTGGGTCATTTCCGGCTAATAAATACCACCCGTTAAATCGTGGTCATAAGTTATGGTTATTATCTTTGCCACATCTAATGAGTGGTCCCCGTGCTATAGATATTATGGATACAGGGCCACATGGTAATCATGTACCAATAACAGGAGCAGCATCAAGCACACTATGGGGAGCTACAGATAGACCTGGAGGTTGGGGACAATGGAATTTAGATGCAGGCCCACAACATCTTAGAGCAGTTGATCCCCCAGACCTAGACCCAGGATTAGGTCAGCCATTTACATTTACTGCTTGGGTAAAGAGTTCAGATACAGTTAACGATCAAGTTGTATTTAATAAACGTGCTGCGGCAGGTTATCAAGTTCGATATACTTCAGGAGGAGGATTTTTTCTTCGTATTGATGAGGGAGCAACACTTAACGACACAGTTGCAACACCTATTGTGATGGATGGAGAATGGCATTTCATTTGTGCCGGTCGTAATTTGGTAGAAAATTTTATTTCAGTAGACCTTAATCCTCGTGATGTAACAGCAGATACTACCTTAGCGGATTTAACAAATGCAAATGATTTCTTTATAGGTGCTAATGGGGCTGGAGGTACTGTATGGAATGGTGCAATTGATGATGCTAGTTATTGGAATAGGGCTTTAACTGTTTTAGAGGGTAAACAACTTTATTATTTATCTCAGCAACGATATCCTGGAATGTTAAATAGAAATCCTAATAGAGCATTCTTGTTTTTTTCAGCAGCGGCACCTGATGTTTCTACGGACCCTTTTAATGTTATTAAAAGATGTGGTTATAGTGGTGGCAGAATAAATCGAGCAACGGGAATGGTAGCATAATAAATGAGTTATATCGGTGATTTTGCAGAAGATGCAATATTAAATAAAAAATTTACCACAAGAAACAGTAGTGGTTTACCGACTACCCTACTTGGTAATGATGGTGCCGGTACCCCCGGAGTTGTTGTGTATAAGGGAGATGGTATTGTACAAAATGATGCAGGTATTACTCTTACTACTGATTTTGCTAGTGTAACAGGTCTTAATCATGTTAATATTGATTTAAGTTCTGATACATTTTATGAAACTGGTCAGGATTATCAGGTTATAGTTGCAACAGGCACAGTTGCTACAATTGATGTTGTTGGTGAAGTCATTTTAGAGTTTTCAATTGAAAACAGATTTATGCGAGGTACTGATAGTGCTGCTTTGGCTACTGGAGTATCATTAGTAGATAATGCTATTACTACCGCTAAGATTGCAGATAACGCAATCACTCAAGCAAAAATTGCTAATAATGCAATCGGTCCAGATCAAATTGCCATTGACGCTATAAACGTTAGTGGTTTAGCAGACGGAACAATTACCTCTGCTAAATTTGCTACGGATGCAATCACGGCAACGGTTATTGCGGCAGACGCGATAGGTGCCTCAGAATTAGCTACTGATGCTGTAGACGAAATTGCCGATGGCGTATGGGACGAAACTGCTACAGATCATGTTACGTCGGATACTTTTGGAGAACAATGTAAAACCGACATTGATACTATTTTACAAGATGTGTCTGAATTAGAAACGTCCGGTATTGCTAATGCTGTTTGGGATGAGGTTCTTACAGGAACAACGCACAATATAGCTACTTCAGCAGGTAGAAGATTAAGACAAATTGAGGCGGCCTTCGTTATTCATTCGGGAACGGCACAAGCAGGATCATCTTCAACAATTAAATTAGATACTGGCGCTAGTTCAATAGATAATTTTTATAGACATCAGCGTGTAGTTATAACTGAAAATACAGGAATTGAACAGGTTAGAGTTATTATTAATTATGTTGGATCTACTAGAGTAGCTACTATTACTCCAGCCTGGATTACAAATCCAGCTAATGGTTCTGAGTTTGAAATTGAGCCAGGTAGTGTTTATACAGCAGATTCAAGTCTTGATTTAGATGAGGGTTATGCTCAAGGTGGTACGACAAATACAATAACTTTAGCTGATACAGCTAGTTCTTTAGACAATTTTTATAACAATGAAGAACTAGTTATTCACGGTGGCACTGGTGCTGGACAAGGTAGGATAATTAATTCTTACGTGGGTGCTACTAGAGTAGCTACAATAAATAGAGATTGGATAACTAATCCTGATACAACATCAGAATACAGCGTGATAGCTATTTCGGACGCAACTCATATTGCAGATCATGTGTGGGATGAAGATGCATCTGATCATGTGGGTACCGGAACTTTCGGTTTAGATATTAATACTATTTTAAATAATGTAAATGAAATTGAAACATCAGGAGTGACTTTAGCAGATAATGCTATTACGGCAGCCAAAATTGCGGCAAATGCAATTGGATCATCTGAGTTAGCAGATGGGGCTATTACGGCAGCCAAGTTTGCAGCAGACGCAATTACTTCTACTGTTATAGCAGACGATGCAATCACTACTGCTAAGATTTCCGATAATGCGATTACTCAGGCTAAGATTGCTAATAATGCAATAGGTCCAAACCAAATCGCTATTGATGCAATTAATGTGAGTGGACTAGCTGATGGGACTATTACCGCTGCTAAGTTTGCTACGGATGCAATCACGGCAACGGTTATTGCGGCAGATGCAATAGGTGCATCAGAGTTAGCTACTGATGCTATTGATGAGATTGCTGATGGGGTTTGGGATGAAACCGCAACAGATCACGTTACAGCCGATACTTTTGGAGAACAATGTAAAATTGATATTGATGCTATTTTGGATGATGTAGCACAATTAGAAACGTCCGGAGTAACATTAGCAGATAACGCAATTACGGCAGCCAAGATTGCTGCTAACGCAATTGGATCGTCTGAATTAGCCGATGGAGCAATTACTGCTGCTAAGTTTGCAGCCGACGCTATTACTTCTACTGTTATAGCAGACGATGCAATTACTACTGCTAAGATTTCCGATAACGCAATTACTCAGGCTAAGATTGCTAACAATGCTATTGGTCCAGATCAGATTGCCATTGATGCCATAAATGTTAGTGGATTAGCTGATGGTACAATTACATCTGCTAAGTTTGCTACTGACGCAATTACTGCCGGAGTTATCGCAGCAGATGCCATAGGAGCGTCAGAATTAGCTACTGATGCTGTAGACGAAATTGCTGACGGTGTTTGGGATGAAAGTGCAACTGATCATGTCTCCTCGAATACTTTTGGAGAACAGTGTAAGACAGATATAGATCAAATCTTGGATGACATAGCTCAACTAGAAACATCTGGAGTATCTGTAGACACCTCATCTATTGCAGATGCAGTTTGGGATGAAGCTACCACAGGTCATACAACTGCAGGAACATTTGGAGAACAGTGTAAAACAGACATAGATCAAATTTTAGATGATGTAGCTCAAATCGAAACGTCTGGTGTTTCGGTAGATGCGGCTTCTGTCGCTGACGCTGTTTGGGATGAAACTACAACTGGCCATATCAGTGCTGGTACTTTTGGGGCACAATGTAAAACAGAAATTGATGCTATTAGAGAAGATGTAGCTCAAATAGAAACATCTGGTGTGTCAGTAGATTCGGCTTCTGTTGCAGATGCAGTATGGGATGAAGCAACTACAGGTCATGTTACCGCTGGTACTTTTGGAGAACAGTGCAAAACAGATATAGACCAAATTCTGGATGATATAGCTCAATTAGAAACATCGGGTGTATCAGTAGATTCTGCCTCTGTTGCTGATGCTGTTTGGGATGAAGCAACGACTAGTCATGTAACGGCTGGCACTTTTGGAGAACAATGTAAAACTGATATTGATGCTATCCTAGACGATGTTGCTCAAATAGAAACTTCTGGGGTATCTTTAGTAGATAATGCAATTACCGCAGCTAAGATTGCTGCCGACGCAATTGGGTCATCTGAACTAGCCGATGGGGCAATTACCGCCGCTAAGTTTGCTGCTGACGCAATTACTTCAACTGTTATAGCAAACGATGCAATTACTACTGCTAAAATCGTAGATAATGCAATTACTCAGGCAAAGATTGCTAATAATGCAATCGGAGCAGACCAAATTGCAACGGGTGCAATTAATGCTAGTGGTTTAGCAGACAATACAATTACTGCTGCTAAGATTGCCTCTAGTGCTATTACGGCTGCTAAAATAGCTACAGACGCTATTACAGCCGCTAAGATTGCTGCTGACGCAATAGGTTCTTCGGAATTAGCTACTAGTGCTACTAATGAAATTGCGGACGCCTTATTAGATAGAACAGATGGAATAGAAACAGACTATACCTTAAGAGAATCCATGCGTTTAGTTTTGGCTTCACTAGCCGGTCTATTAAGTGGTGCGGCTTCGGCCACCATTACTATTCGAGGT
>SDBT01011825.1_pt1 | contig 14021 bp, 9 predicted proteins | sample 2277101 | NCBI WGS metagenome assembly SDBT01 (sample SAMN10404973, study PRJNA504765) | marine sediment metagenome | isolation source: marine sediment core GS10_PC15, 103 cmbsf | place: Arctic Ocean: Southern Knipovich Ridge | collected 2010 | reverse complement strand
TATTGGGCAAAACTTTCATCGTAACCATGGCAATCCATACAGAGTAACATATCCTCCATCCTGGCCTCAATTGAATGTGGGAATTCCTCAAACCCATAATTGTGGCAATCCCCACAGGCAAAGGATTTGTGAACTCCGGAATAATATGCTTCCCGGTCAATGATATTGAAAGTGCTCATTTGCACAGTCATGGATTTTCCGAGCTCGGGATCTTCAATCGTATACTTAAGCTCACCATGGCACCTGAGGCAATTCTCATTTTCGTCTACATAGTCGTTGACTTCGTAAAATGAGGGCTTGATCTTCAAGGTATCCGAAGGTTGAGCAGACAAGGAGATTGCCACCGCAAGGAGGATAGTTGAGATTACTTTTGTCGGGGTTTTCATGATTAGAACCTGATTGAGATATTAAAACCAAACTGGAAATCACCTTCAAAGGGGTCTCTATCATTGAAGGCGACGCTCCGGTTCTTCACAATGGCGTTGTAGTTGGATGCGAATACCCTGAATGAGTGGGTGCTGGTTCCAATTTCCACACCGAGTGCCATGTTCGGATAAATTGTTTTAGCGTTATCACCAGTTGGCTGAACCAGGGGCTGGTCATACTCAAATACAATGGCATGGAAGCCCAAAACCTGAAAGCGCCCACCAAAATTGACGGAGTAGTTGTCATTCCTGTAGCCTTCCGGTACAGCATTATAATAGACGAAAGTCGGGGCAACCTGGATACCCACTTTTTCTCCAAATTTCCTGGATGCGATCAGTTGGTGCAGGTAGGATACACGGTAGACGAACTTATAGTCGGCTTCCGGTCCGAAATATTTGGAGTCCCTGGCATCGAGCACTGCATTACCAAAATAAGAGAGGGATACTGGTATTCTCCCAGATGTGCTCTGTCTCAGAATGCTGTACTTCCATTCCAGATCCTGCTGCATGTAGGCCCTCGTCGTTCCTAACCCAAGCATAATCTTGTCACTGATTCCATATGAGAACCCAATCCTTGTATTGGCGCTCCCGTAAATCCCGAAAATATCAGCAATCTCCTTGATCTGTGAGAAGCGGTGTTGAATGACCAGAAGCTTTTGTCCTTTGTACGGATTGACTGTGGTCTGATTATCGATCAGCGTCAGCGTTTCGAAAGGGGGATAAACGGGTTCATCTTCTTCCTGGGCAAAAACAAAACCTGAAAAAAGAAATGCAATAATGGCTGCAAATGTGGTAAGTTGGATGTATCGTTTCATAGCTAAATTTTTTAAGATCAATTGTTCTGGGCTCCGTCCTGGATCCAGCCAAGGATTTGTAATATCTCATCTTCTGTGGCCCGGCCATCGTGGGCTCCTGAGAAAACCTGGTACAATCTGCTTTCGCATGGGAAATCGGTGTCCACATAACCTCCATCAACGAGTTCATCATAGGACCAGCCGTCACTCAGGTCTGGCGTTTGGCTCCCGGAATGACAGACAATACAATTATTATTAAATATGGGTTGAATATCGGCAGAGAATTGTGCAGACATATCCCCCTCCGGACATGGCGGTGTGGGTATCTCATATTTAGAGCACCCTGACACCATCCATATCAGCAAACCCGTCAAAATAAATATCACTCTTCTCATATCACATTTATTTAAGAATTTCTCAGGTGAAGCTTCGCAAAAATGAAGTGATTAAATATAGATGTTATCCGAGAGGGGGGGGAAGAATTCAAAACGACATATAATATGTTTTTTATCGAGATAGATCAGTTTTATCGCTGACCTATATCAGTGTCACATGGTTTTTATGTATATTGCATACCCTATGGTTTATATATACTAATCGATGAATGTTGAGAAACTATGTGTAGGGTGTGATACTTGCAATCAGAAAGCACCACTGTTTCAAACCCTGAATGATGAAGAGTTGAAGCTGGTCAATAAGGACCGTTACTCAGTTCGGTTTCATGAAGGTGAAGTGATTCTCAAACAGGGTACTCAGGCCAATTTTTTTATTTCTATCATAGAAGGATTTGCCAAGATGTATATTGAGGGGCATAATGACCGCAAATTGATCCTGGATTTTGTCAAGCCCTGGAAGCTGGTTGGGGATCCGGGAGCACAATTGAACGATAAGCACAGGTTTAGCGTAGTTGCTATTCAGGAGACGTTGATTTGCTTTATCGATGTTATTAATTTGAAAAAGGTTCTGGCTTCCAACTCCAGGTTTTCTGAGCAATTTCTTGCGATGTGCAGTGGGAATTATCACAGAGCCCTGGATAGGATGGTTGGTTTGAGTCAGAAGCAGATGCATGGCAGAATTTCGGATGCCCTCATCTATTTATCAGAAGATATCTATTTAGGCCCTACCGTTGGTGCAGAGATCTCCCGACAGGATATTGCAGATTATACCAGTATGTCAAAAGATAGTGCCATCCGGATATTGAAGGAATTTGAGAGGGATAACATCATCAACCTTGATGGCCGGATCATTGAGATCCTGGATAGTAAACGACTGCACGCAATATCACAGAAGGGATAACTACCATCCATCTTCTACCCTTTGAAAAGAGAGGTCCTGGAAATCATAACTGAAATCAATATCAGGCGAAATACCTTTCATTTTAAAGTTAACCGCTTTCCCTTCTTCATTTAAGCTGAAGATGGCAAAAGCATCAGCATCCATCTCTCTGAATTCCCATTTGATGGCAAAGGCATTGGCTTTGTAAAAGAACATGGGTCCTGTAAGCTTTGGAGAGCGCAATGAGGTGAACCAGAGTTGATCCCCTTTCATATGAACTTTGACTTTCCCAAACCATTGGTCTTCATACACTCCCATATAGTTGTCCCTGTTGATGTGGTCATCATTTGCTGTTTCTACAGTTTTCCAAACTCTGGCGGTAACTGATTCGGCACTGCCCGACCGGTTCTCGTATGACTCAAGGAATGTTTCGGTCCACCCGTAAACATCCAGACCCAGATAGCTATCTACAATCGTCTGAGAAACAGCCTTGAAAACACCTCCACCTCCATAGTAGGAGTTAGTTAAGACCACTACACCCAGGTTCAGATCGGGTAGCATAATGGTTTTAGAAAGCATGCCTGCCAGGCTTCCTGTATGAGAAACGCTCATATACCCATTCAGATCTGTCAATCTCCATCCCAGACCATAGCCAGCAAAATGAGAGTTGTATCGTGGATTTGAGCTAATCTCCATGGTGGTATGGATCTTCCACATTTCTTGGTGAGTGGCTTCAGTGAATAGCTGATTCTCCAGGTTCTCACCATATCTTCCATTACTCAAGTGTACTAACATCCATCGACACAGATCATCTGCATTGGAAAGAACACCCCCGGCAGCACCATTAATTTTTCCCGGATCCAATTCGTAATAGGGTATGGTTCTTAGCACCCCATTCACTGCTAAATGTGGTGTGGCCAGGTTATTCAACCCCGATATGCCCGGTGGAAGGGTTGAGGAGTGGTCCATATTCAGTGGATCCATGATCCGCATCTTCACAAAGTCCTCCCAGCTCATACCGCTTACCCGTTTGATCACCTCACCCGCTACCAGGTAGAGGATATTGTCATAATCGTATTTGGTACGAAAAGCTGAAACAGGTTCGAAGTACTGAAAATTAGATAACATATCAGCGATTGTAAAGTCAGAGCCGGATGGCCATTTTTGGAGATCCCCAGCGCCGAGGCCCAGTCCGCTTCGATGGGTCAGCAGGTCCTGGATGATAAAATTCTGAGTGACATAATCGTTGTACATTTTAAATTCCGGAATGTGATCGATGACCCGGTCCTGCCAGGATAATTTACCCTCTTCCACCAGAAGGGCCAGTGCGGTTGTGGTGAAAGCCTTGCTATTGGACGCGATGGCAAAGGAGGTATGTTCATTCACTTTTTCGTTGGTGTCAACGGATTTTACGCCATAGCCTCTGGCATGAACTATTTCACCGTCTTTGACGATTCCGACCGCCACTCCGGCCACATTGAATTTTGTCATGGCATCTTCCACCAGTGAATCAACTTCCCAAGAAGTGATCTGTCCCAGACTGGCACTAACAATAATGAAAGCAAATTGAAATGAGAGAACGGCAATCAGGCTTATTTTTTTCATGTATTGGTCAACTATAAGTTCCAGGTTAGTCACGGCGCGGGTATGAGTTATGTTGTTTTTAATAAAGACTCACTTACACAACCGGTTCACCAGTTTCGAAGGGATTGTTGGGATTGCTGCTCCATTCGTACCAGCCCCCATCAAAGACCGAAACGCGGGGCCAACCCATAAGCCATGCATTGATCCAAGCTTCACTTCCACGCCAACCGGTTCCGCAATAAAAGGCCAGGTGTTTATCAGGCGTGATGCCAAAATCGTACCAGATTTTGACTGTTTCATGAAACTCTCTGGTGGTATGATCCACGTTCCGGTAGTTTTCCATATGGTAGGCATCACTGCCACAATTGCCAAAGACAACTCCAGGAATCCGCCCCTTTGGTTCAATATAGTTGTAGCCACTCACCTCACCAATATATTCAGGATAACTTCTGACACATACCAGTTCGGCATCTGACGATTTGATCATTAGTTTTGCTTCAGGGACATCCACCGCCAGTTCCGGATTGCCTGGAATGGTTCGGCCAAACTCAAGTACTGGTTTTTTAGGAACATCAAGGGTGCTGATTTCAAAACCAGCATCTTTCCACGACTGAAAACCTCCATTTAAGATCCTTACATCCTTAACCCCGGCATACATCATGATAAAAGCGCAACGTATGGCACCAATGTGGCCTGCTGCACTTCCCGGAAATTCATCATCGTTATCAGGGTCCATATATTTCCCATAAAGAATTACCGTGGTATCAGCTGTAATACCGTGTTGTTCCAGGGCCAATTTTAAGGCTGATGGAGAACGGCGGTTCCAGGTTTCAGGAGCCTCTAATGCCAGGGTGTCTATTTCAATAGCTCCTGGAATATGCCCTGTCAGGTAGGCATTCCTGTTTCGATAATGTGCATGACAGATCACTGTTTTTCCTCCATCATGTTCTGGTGGAGTGCCCCCATCCAGGAGGCTTTTGATCCACTGGGGATAAACCAGGTGTTTGTATCGATCCAACCTTTGCATGGGTAGCGTGTCATTGACTACCCATTCATCTAAAAATCCATTGTATACAGAAACCTCTTTGTAACCTGCCTTCTGGAATAGTTTAGCAACTCTCTGGCTCTGATCGGGCGTATATCCATAAACCACTACATGATCTTCCGGGATTATTTGCTTATGTTTCACTATTTCAATCCAGTCCATATAATTGGCCCACTTAACAGGAAGGGACTTTGCGCCTTTAATATGACCACCTCGAATTTCCTTTTGTAGTTTCCAGCCATTGTATGCATCGACTGGGCGGACATCTACAATTTTCACTCCATCCTGATCCAGTAATTCTACCATGTTTTCTGTTGACAATGCTTTCATTCCGATCAATCTCTTTTTTGTTTGTATTAAGATAGGCATTAATAGGTTTCTCTAAAAACAAATAATAATACCTTTGATTATGCCAGGAGACATACAGCAACAGAGACGTACTATTACACTGGTTTCACTGATTATCGCCGGTGAAGCCATTTTTTTTCTTCCTTTTGTACTTGCACGGATCTTTCGCCCCACATTACTGGTTGTTTTTGATATATCAAACACAGAACTTGGAATTTGGTTTTCCATATATGGAATTGTGGCGATGATCTCCTACCTTTTTGGAGGCACCCTGGCCGATCGCTTTCAAGCACGTAACCTGATGGCCTTCGCCTTATGGTTCACATCCGGGGGAGGATTAATCATGTCTTTTATTCCGGCGTCAGGAACCATGAAAGCATTGTATGCGTTCTGGGGATTTACCACTATTTGTCTGTTCTGGGCTGCTATGATAAGGGCCACCCGGGAATGGGGAGGTGAAGGACTCCAGGGAAGGGCTTTCGGATGGTTGGAAGGGGGTAGGGGAACCGTTGCAGCTTTGTTAGGGACTGGGGCCTTTTTCCTTTTTTCATGGTTTCAAGAGTTCCGGATTGTGATACTGGCTACATCCGGACTCACCCTGATTAGTGGGTTCATGGTCTGGCGTTTTGTACCGGAGAGTACCCAGGTATCTCAGGGAAAGCCTCCAAGAGTTGTGGTTCAAGAGGTTCTAAAGAACCTTGGAAGGCCATCTATTTGGCTGCTGGCCATTATTATCATCTGTGCCTATGCCGGGTATAAAATAACAGATGATTTCTCCTTATATGCCCGGGAGGTCCTGGGATATTCTGAGGTAAGGGCCGCAGGAATTGGAACTGCGGCGCTCTGGGTAAGGGCCCTGGTTGCAATTTTTGCTGGCTACATGGCCGACAAAATTAACCGGGTGTATGTGATTATGGTAAGTTTTATTTTGACGCTTGTGGGTAGCCTTTTGATTGGATTTGGGTTGCTGGATCAAATTACAGGAATTGTTCTCCTTAAGTTGACACTTACGGCCACTGGAATTTACGGTGTAAGGGCCCTCTATTTCGCAATCATGAAAGAAGCACAGATCCCCATTGGCCTAACAGGTACCGCCGTAGGGATTGTATCATTTGCCGGTTTTACTCCTGAAATATTCATGAGCCCATGGATGGGACACCTGCTGGATAAATATCCCGGTACTGTTGGCCATCATTACGTATTCCTGTTGCTCGCTCTATTCGCATTTATCGGAATCATTACCAGTATTCTTTTCAGAATAAATGAAAGAAAACGTATATTTAATAATTCATGAAGGCGAGATCACCAGTTTTATGCATTTTGCTCCTTTTAAACCTGACCACTGGCAGTCTGAAGGCACAGGACGGATTCCGGGTATATCCTTACCTGCAGTACCCGGCTTTTGATGCCATGACCATTCTTTGGTTTTCAGAGGAGGAATCTTCCGGTCAACTGCAGTGGTGGAAGCACAACTCCAGCATTTCAGATAGTGTCATTAGTGAGCCGGTTGAGGCAGACGCACTGGCATACTCTACTTGGGAGGATACCACCTTTTTCGGAGGTGAGGCTGCAGGGTCTCCTTTCAGGCACCGAATACGGTTGGAGGGCTTAGACCCTGGTACTATCTATGAATATACAGTTACTCAGGGAGCGGATTCCTTCTCTTCGTCCTTTGAGACGGCTCCGTCAGGGAATGATTCAGTCCGATTTATTGTGTATGCTGATTCCGAAGCCGAACCTGAATCTACAGGGAACTTCACCAGTTGGATTGATCCGGTCACGGAATCTTCCCGTCCATACCTTTTGGATCAGACCATCGGGTACCGGAACAACCTTAATGTGATTCGCTCGCGCAAGCCTGACCTGGTTTTGATAGCGGGTGACCTGACCCAGCATGGGGGTGAGCAGAGGGATTGGGATGAGTTCTGGCGACATAATACGAATTCGGATCGTGCCCTGAGTTTGGCTGGTCATATTCCCATTCTAGCGGCTCCCGGAAACCATGAATATTATGAAGGAAATATGCTTGGCATGTACAATCAGCCCGGATCTGAACGGGCCATCAATCGGTATCTGACCTATTTCGAAGTACCAGAAAATAAGTCTCCAAACACCGAGCAGGAGGGGCGCTACTATAGCCTTAGGTACGGACCAATAACACTTATTGTTCTGGATCTGTGCAACAATAGCCCCGATAGCTCGGAAAAAGACACCAATTTCTACCTGATGGGTGAAAATGACCCTGAAGGAGGAAATGCTCCTGACTTTGGGGTGGGTTCCAACCAGTATTTATGGTTGGACGCCCAACTCATGGAGGCCCAGGAAAACAGCCTGTTTACCTTTGTGGTATTTCATCATGCACCCTATTCTTCAGGTCCCCATGGGTTCCCCGCGGGTTTGGAGGAGTTTAACGATAATCAGTCAGGTGTGCCAGTAAGAGCCTTAACACCGATTTTCATGAAGTACGGGGTGGATGCTGTTTTTTCGGGACATGACGAAATGTGGGAGCGGTCCGAAGTTTCAGGGTTGGAGATACAACCGGATAAGGGTGAGGTGAATCACACCATTCATTTTTATGATGTGGGAATCGGAGGGGATGGCTTAAGGGGTTCTGTGGAGGGAGCCGACAATCCCTACCAGGTATTTCTGGTTCATACAGATGTCCCCGAAGTCTGGGAAGGGGGAATCCTGGTTGGAGGAGGGAAACATTACGGTCATCTCGAGGTAGATATTGAATCCATCAATGATTCAACCTGGCAAGCAAATCTCACTCCAGTCTATGTTTTTCCACTGTTCAATGTGAACGATTCTGCTTATACGGGGTATGAACGCAGGATGTATGAAGACAAGGTCAGCCTGACAAAAATAGTTCCCTATTCAACGGTCTCAACGGAGTTTGGGTTCAACTCAAATCTCACTTCGAGAGTTTATCCCAATCCATTTTACGGTCAAACCATATTGGAATATGTTTTGCCTGAACCCAGTGATGTAATGATTACCATTAGTGACCTACTGGGAAAACCGGTCAGGATACTTAAGGAAGGAGTTAAAACCACAGGGCAACACACCACCATCTGGAATGGGAGAGATGATCAGGGTAAGCAGGTAGCTCCGGGATCATATTTTTATTTGTTGAAAGCTGGATCCGGTCCTCCTCTAACCGGTATGATGTTGCTATTGAATCAAGACAAATAGGTCCAACTGTTGAGGATTCGTTTTACCCGGTTTATAAACCGATTCCTGAGTTGGGTTTTCGGGTCAGGCAAAGGGCCATTATAGGTTTCCCCGATCTTAAGTACCTCCTTTCGAAAGACCCTGGAGGAGATACCCCATTTAGTTAAGAAGGTCTTTCGCCCTCTGTTTTTGCGTACCCGTCCGGTAGATTTTGATCCAAAATGGTAGACCAGGCTGGACCCCACTCCTATGAATTCCCTGACACCGGCCTGAAGTAATTTGAAGGATAGATCAGGATCGGAATACATACCCGGACTGAATTCAGTGCTGAACCCACCCACCATGTCCCAGGCATCCACGTGAAGAACTATTGGTGGCCAGGTACTGCCCATCCAATTAGATTTTCTAAGAGCCAGGTATTCATCGAGCAGCTCAGTTTTTCGGAAAGATTCCAGGTCGGTTCCAAAGTTTTTCACCACTACACAATTATTTCCGGTTTGCACCGGCTCAATCATGGTGGAGGATAACATAAACATCTTAGTACCCAGGGTTTCAATTACATTGTTGAGCTCCTTATCCCATCCAGGCAACACATACATGTCATCATTTAAATAGACGATGTAGTTCGACTTAATCATGGATCTGCAAAGATTCACTCCATGGCAGATTCCCACATTTTCTGGCGAATAGATATAGTCCAGGTTATCCCTCCGGTGCTTATCCAACCACTCCAAAGTACCTTCCGAACCCTCATTCACAAAAATTATAATTTGGTTCCGGTGTGTTGAATGCTCATTGATGCTTTCAATACAGTTCTTCAGGTAATCCAGGTTGTTCCATGTGGGGATCAGAATGGAAAAAGTGTAGTCTTGTAGCTTAGAACGGTTGTGTTTTTTGAGGGTGTCAATCATTTGAAAACAGGTAAATCTTACTCATTCCGTATTTTTTATTCATCTTAAAAGTAATGAATATCGAAACGATTGTTTCATTAAATCATTTTATTCAATAATTTTAATGGAAACCTTTGCACGACTCAATTATGTTGAAGAGCAATCAAATGCAGAAAGGGCTGATCCTCGGGATCGATATTGGTTCAGTATCAATATCAGTAGTGTCAATTGATTTGAATGGAGAACCTATTAAGCAAGCCTATGCATTGCATCAAGGAAATATGCGCATTGCATTGGACGAACTATTGAAATCATATAGTCCAACGGAAATAGCCGGAATTGCCAGTCCGTCTGGGAAAGCTCATTTCAGCGATAGCGTACGAATATATGATCAGCAGGTCTCCATTATTGAAGGGATGCAGTCTCAAGGTCTGAATGCCCGATCGCTGCTTCATGTGGGTGCTGAACGGTTCTTTCTCATTGAACTTGATAAAGAAGGGAACTATCTACAGACCAGTCATAGTTCTTCCTGCGCGGCCGGTACCGGAAGTTTTCTTGACCAACAGGCCATTAGGCTCATGCTGAAAGATACGTCTCACCTTTCAGATATAGCCCTTCAGAACAAATCTCCCATACCAGATATTGCGGCAAGATGTTCTGTTTTTGCAAAGACGGATCTGATCCATGCGCAGCAGAAGGGATATGGGCTGGAAGCTATCTGTGACAGTCTTTGTAAGGGATTGGCAGATAATATCGCTGATACACTCTTTAATAAATCAGTTCCTGAATCTCCAATTTATATGACAGGAGGTGTTTCAAAAAACCGGTCGGTGGTCCGGCACCTGCAACGCATATTGGGAAAAGAGATTAAAATCCATCCCCATTCCCATCAATTACCTGCTATAGGTGCAGCTGCGCTGTTGCTCAAAGAGATGCAAAGGGGGAAGGCGGCTCCGGCATATGATCAAAAAAATATTTTGAGGGATCATGGAGCACTTGAATACTTCTTTGAACCATTGAAATCTCCCGGTACAGAATCACTGGATATAGAGATCGCTGAGCATTACATCTATGAGCCTGTCATAGCAGATCACACGGTGGGAGTGCAAATAGATCGGTTCAAGAACTCCTCAGAGGGAATTTCCTGGTTTTACCTGGGGATTGATGTGGGATCTACCAGTACCAAAGCTGTCCTGCTAAATGGAAATGGAGAAGTTTATGCAGGATTTTATACGTATACCTCAGGACAGCCTTTAAAAGCAGTGCAGGCTCTTTTTGAGGCCATTGATCATCTTGCGCTTAAAAGCGGAGTAAACTATAAGTTCAAGGCCTGTGGAACTACTGGTTCAGGCCGCAAATTCATTGGCAGCATTATCGGGGCAGACCAGGATGTGGATGAGATCACAGCGCATGCAAGGGCTGCATATGAACTCAATCCTCTCACCGATACCATCATTGAAATTGGAGGTCAGGACGCAAAATTCACCCAAATGAAAGACGGGATGGTTACGTTTGCACATATGAATACTGTTTGTGCTGCCGGAACGGGGAGTTTCATTGAAGAGCTTGCCGGCAAGTTGGGGGTAGACCTGGAGGATTACGAACGCATGGCAATGGGTCAGCCTGCACCACTGGCAAGTGACCGGTGTACGGTATTTATGGAGCGGGATATTAACCAACTTTTGAGCAAGGGATACTCTGTGGAAGAGGTATTGGCCACAGTCATACACTCAGTACGTGAAAATTATTTGAAGAAGGTAGCCAGTGAGTCACTCATTGGAGATCATATTTGTTTCCAGGGTGCGACAGCAAAAAACAAAGCTCTGGTGTCAGCATTTGAGCAACGACTAAAAAAGCCACTTTACGTTTCCAACCTCTGTCACCTTACAGGAGCACTGGGAACAGCACTCTTATTGCGGGAGGAGTATAGGGGTCCAACCATATTCAGGGGACTGGACCTCCATAAACAATCAATTCCTGTTCAGACCGAAACCTGCGAACTGTGCCTGAACCGGTGTACCATTAGTGTTGCCAGTATTAACGGTGACCGGCAGGCTTATGGTTTTCTTTGTGGCAGGGATTATGATACAAAAAAATTTGTAAGTAAGGGAAAAAGCGGATTTGAATTGCTAAAAGAGCGGAAGAAAGTTTTGGATAGCCAGGTCAGGTTGGACTCCAGCCCGGGAAATCACAAACCTTTGATAGGATTACCTGCCACATTGCACCTTCTGGAGGATCTGCCCTACTGGACTGCTTTTTTTATGGATTTGGGTATTTCAATTTACTCAAGCGAGGGTTTCAAAGACTCATTGAAGACCGGAAAGAAAATTGCCGGAGCTGAATTCTGTGCACCTGTTGATTCCATGTACGGACATGTGGCCTTTCTGGCCGGGACTTGCGATTTTATTTTCATGCCCATATATCTGGAGGTAAGAACCAGTCCAAAGAATATCGAACAGAACTTCTGTTATTATACGCAGTACAGTGCATCACTTGCGTATCTGGAGGGGGAACATGTCAGAAATAAGTTGATCAGTCCAATGATCAATTTTAGTAAAAGTGCAGAGCAAAATGTAAAATTACTGCTCCAGGGTTTAAAAACTATGGGTTTCACTTCCTTGTCATCCTCACAGGTGTCCGGGGCTATGAAAAATGCTGATTCCCAGGCCAAACAGTTAAAGCGAAAATTGGTGGAGTTATACCAATTCAATTTTACTGATGAAAGTGAGGTTTCAGTAGTATTATTGGGAAGGCCATACGTGGTGCTTTCCGATGCGTTGAATAAGGGAATACCTGATATTTTTACCAGAATGGGAATTAAGGCATGTTATCAGGACATGCTGCCTGTAAATTTTCAGGGGGATGAAGCACTCAATAACCTGCTTAAGAAGATTCCCTGGTATTTTGCTTCAAACATTATGCGGGCTGCGGAGCTGGCTTGCAGAACAAAAAACCTTTACCCTGTTCTAATCACAGCTTTCAAGTGTGCGCCCGATTCGTTTATCATAGAGTACTTCAAGCATCTGATGCATTTGTTTGGGAAGCCATATTTGATCATTCAGATTGATGAACATGACTCTAATATGGGTTATGAGACAAGGATTGAAGCATCATTGCGTTCTTTTCGGAACCATGCCCGGACCATGGTCGACACCGGCGACCCCGTTCTGGGATCCATCCTTCCACGTGTGGAAACCAGTATAAATGGCAAAATACTTTTGATGCCAAACTGGGATATGTTTGTGAGTCCGTTGATTGCTGCAAATCTGAAACGGGCTGGTTTAGATACCAGGTTGCTTGAACCCAGCGAACTGGGTATCCGAAAAAGCATGGTACATAATACGGGTCAGTGCCTTCCCATCAACATCATCGCTCAGAATTATATCGATTATATTGAGAAACATGAATTGGATCCAGCCAGGGTTATTCTCTGGATGATGGAGAGTAAGATGAGTTGCAACTTAAGGCAATACCCATTCTATATAAAAAGCATCCTCGAAAACTATGGAAATGGTTTGGAGAAGGCTGGAGTCTATTCAGGAGAGCTTACCCACAGGGAAATGCCCATTGGGGTAACGTATTATGCATATTTTGCCTATATGCTTGGCGGACTATTCAGAAAGGTTGCCAGTCGCATCAGGCCATATGAGTTGATCCCGGGTCAGACAGACGAAGTCTTTAAAGGGGTTCACAGGATCCTGTTGCAGGCATTTTCAGGTGATCAATCTATGGAACGTGCCATCAAAGATGGTTTAAGTCTTGTGGAGGAGATCGAGTATGATAAAACAACACGAAAACCCCTGGTTGCCATATTTGGAGACTTCTATGTGAGGGATAATGAAGTGATGAATCAGGATCTGGTCAAGGCCATCGAACATGCTGGTGGAGAGGCTCTGGAAACCCCATATCACGATTATACAAAGATTATTATTGAGAACATATTCCGACGCTCCAGTCAGAGGGGAGAACATGTGGAAACCAGCATGAACAGAATTTTGCTGAATGTGGTTAAATTCATGGACGATAAATATTATAAACCATTCAGCAAATACCTGGGTAAGGCACCTGTGATCAAACCTAAAGTTCTGGAGAAACATCTCAGTGATTTCAATATCGATCTATTTCATTCAGGTGAGTCCTATGACAATATTCTGAAGATCTTCTACATCATGGAGAATTATCCCGATGTATCGCTCTTTGTCCAGACTAATCCATCTTTTTGTTGTCCGGCTCTTGTAACTGAAGCCATGACTCGTCAAATTCGTGAAATGACCGGAGTGCCCATTGTGACCATTACTTATGATGGTACAAGTGACCAGATGAATAGTGTGATAGTGCCTTATATACAGAAGGCAGAGATCAAAAATTGTTAAAGAGATTCGTCTATTCAGCGGTGTTAATTTTTTTAATAACCCGGGCAGGGTTTCCCACTACGAGGACATTGTCAGACACATCCTGAGTAACCACTGCGCCTGCGCCAACCACA
>SDBT01011824.1_pt1 | contig 14021 bp, 14 predicted proteins | sample 2277101 | NCBI WGS metagenome assembly SDBT01 (sample SAMN10404973, study PRJNA504765) | marine sediment metagenome | isolation source: marine sediment core GS10_PC15, 103 cmbsf | place: Arctic Ocean: Southern Knipovich Ridge | collected 2010 | reverse complement strand
CGGCCATTGCCGAGGCGGAAGGCAAACTCGCAGAATTGATCGAGAACCACCCCGACGCTCACATCTTCAACTCTCTGCCCTGCCACGGAACCGCCACCGTCGCCACCTTTCTCGCCGCCTTCGCTGAAGCTCGCTGCACTGTTTGGGATTGCTCTGTTTCGCCCTTTCAGGGCTTTGGATTATGAGGGCGGCATTTTACCCAGGGCGTTGCCCTGGGCTGTATTATTCGACCCCGTTGGGGTCGGCGGAGGTCCCGCCCGGCGGTCGGGACCTACCAGGATCGGAATGGAAAATAATATCGGCGCTGACGGGGCCGGGTAATTCGGGGATTTTGTTCAACCCCTCCAGGGTTGATATTGCCAAGAGTACGCTGGCGGATGCCAACGAAAACTGCGATTGGCGCATGTATGCGGACCTCGCCCAGATTCTCATTGGCTGGGGTCGGCGGCTTTAATGGCGCACTTCTTTCCAGGCATCGATGACTGTCTCGATGCTCTCCCAAGGCGTGCTCGCGTAAATGGCTTCCGCCGGGGTCAGAACCAGCCCTCCTCCCGGGCCCAGCGCACTGACCGCGTTGAAGACTTGCTGACGGATCTCCTCGGTAGTGCCTTGCTCCAGGGTGATCGGTGCGTTCAGTCCCCCGATAACGGCTATCTTGTTTTCGAATACAGACTTCACCTTGTGCAGATCAATGGGGTCGCCGTCAGGGATGGGGTCGAATAGATAATGCGCGTCGTAGCCCATCTCGGCAAAGGTCTCCAGCAGTGGCATACAACCGACGCTCATTGTATACCCCATGAGCCGGTCATCCTGATGGATCATGTGGATGAGCTCCTTGATCCGGGGCATGAAGTGCTCGCGATACAGGGTCGGCGACCAGAAGGAAGTGCCCTCGTAGTAGCCGCGCCGCATGATGAGATCGACCGGGGTGTCCAGCAGGAGTTCCGTGTTGCGGCTGTCCTGTTCGTGGATGATGTCCATGAATGCGTCGAACATGGCGGGCCGGTCCAGCGCCATGAGGACCGTTGCTTCCGAGCCGCAGAGCCAGTGGCTCATGTCGACGCCGGAGAGCCCATGGCCGACCAGCAAGACGCCAAGTTGCCCGGCCTGGCGCGCCACCGCCGCAGTTGCCTCGCGGAACGGCGAAATATCATCATCGGAAGGGGGGTGGAACAGGTACTTGAGCTTCTCGAGATCCTCCTCGGTCTCGATCATGGGTTTCCTGTACCTGGGTACGTTGTAGTCGTCTATCAGCGTTATGCCGGCAACCTTATGTGAGGGCCAGTCTGAGCTGAACCAGTCGTCGGTCTCAAACACCTCCTGCCGAAGAATACCGGCGGGTGTTTCGTACTGCTTGACCATGCAGGGCCAACGTTCCCCGGGCAGATCCTCTTTCCATTCCCGCACCTTCACGTCGGGATGAAAAACCATCGGCGGCCATACATTCAGCCACGCATCAACCCCGATGGACAGCCAGCTCTGCGCCTGCTCGATCTGGTTGGACCATTTCAGGTGGCGTGGCGGCTGAAAGCCGAATGAATGGAAAATCAGTGGCACATAATCCGGCTCCTGGTAGCGGAGAGCGGCCAGCATTCGTTCTCGAGAAGACAAGTGTTTCATATACCGGGGTTCCTGGATGTGGTTTTCCATTCCCGCATCGGATAGAATGGCATCGGGGCATCCTGTGGATCAACGCCTGTACCCTGTGCTGCCCGTGAGTTAAACCGCCACCGCACCCCCAGGCCAAACAGCATCAGCAACCCAGCGATCAGCGGTAATTGCCGGGCCCGCTTCTTCGACAAGCCAGCGCGTGCCCGGTCGGATGACCGGGTCAGTACTTTCAATAGCCTGTTCATCTGTATTTCATTTTTTCGTGCACCTCGGAGAGGTGCGGTAGTGTAGCCAGGGGTGCCTCACCCCTGGATTACCGCGGCCCGAGAACCCGCACCCCGGCCTTTCGGGCAGTGTGATTCCTACTCCACCCCGCCGGGGTGGAATTTTGTGGTTGGCTAATACCAAGGGTGAGGCACCCTTGGCTACACTACCGGACCCCGTCCGGGGTCCCCTGAACGCGGCGATAATGGGTAATTGCCGGGCCCGTAATGGTAATATAGAGCGATTTGCAGGCCCTGCTGATGGTCCTTTCTTTGTCCTTGTTTGCCACGCCGTCGCCCTGAATTCTGAGGTTCTTGAGGCGTACTTTGTGGATAATGTAGATAACTACCATTGCCAGCACGTAGGCACACCCAATAACTATCAGGTGCCGGGCAAGTGCAGAGAGACCTTGCATCAGTTATCTCCTCTAATTAGGGGTTTGAGCTTCAGTTTTTCTAAGTTCTTTTCCTTCCTGGCTCTGCTTATCAACTGGAATAGAGGCATTTGAAGAGGATAAATCAAACGAAAAAACCGAATTATCTCCGAATATCACTGTGCTCTAACCGAATCACGGGCCGGCAAGTATCGGGTCCAGGGAGTCAACCTGGCCGCCAACGATATGGGCGGCCTCGCGGCACCCGCCGTAACGGCCGGCAATTCAACGCGCTTTACCATAATCAGGGCGGCCGTGAGGTCAATCCGCAGATTTATTTCAGATCGCTTTCTTCAAGACCGGCCAATTTGAGAAGATGCTTTAAGAGCCCGAGCTTCAGGTTTTGCTTGCCGCGTATCGGAATCGAGAGTCGGATAACGCTGCCCGGTTTACCATAAATGTGATGGCTTCCCCTGACGCGCAGCAACGTCTAGCCGTGGTGCTCGAGGATTTCGGCAAGTGCCTTGCCGGGAAGCGACTTCATACGACCAGTTCCAGGATGCGATCCTTAGTCGTAGATTCCGGCGGTTCGATGTCAACGGAAAGGCAGCCCTCGACGGCTTCGTAGAGATTGGTCAGCAGTTCTTCGAAGGTCTCCCCTTGCGTGGCACAGCCGGGGATCGCGGGGACTTCGGCCCAAAAGCCGCCTTCTTCGGCCTCATGGATCACAACCTTGATCTTCATGCTTTGTCTCCTTGGGCGCCTGGTTGAACAAGGATATCAACCATAAACAATAACAAGAAGTTAAGGCGTGTCAAGGCCTGGTTTCCGACAAATTTCCCGCCCGCGGCGGCTCGAATATGGCAACGCTTCTGTCTGTACCTGCCTTATTCATCTTGTCGGGGCGGCGGGGGGATTTCGCCGGCTTTGCTGAGGGCGATCCTGGCGAGGATAGGGCCGACGATCTCGAAGAAGATGCAGGTGGCAGTGATTGTGGCCAGCACCTGAATGCCGATCCTGGCGGCGTGCGCTGAGTTCATCTGGGCAAACTCATGCTTGACGATAAGCGCCAGGCCGATGGCCACCCCCGCCTGTGACATAATCCCCAGCCCCAACCATTTCTTGATCTTGTCTTCAACCCCGCCGAACATGGCGCCAAGACGCGCGCCAATAATTTTGCCAATCATCCGGGCAATAATATAAACCGCTCCCAGAACGCCGAGACTGGCAAGCTGCGAGATTTGCAGATGGGCCCCGGCCAGGCAGAAGAACAGCACGAAGATCAACGGCATCACCATCCCCACAGGATCCGCGACACGTTTAACCAAGGCTTCCTTGCGGGTGTTCACCAACACAAAGCCAATCACCATGTTCGACAGGATTAACGAGAGCTTCCAATGTATGGAAAGACCCGTAGCGAGTAAAACAATGCCGAACGCGATGATAAAAATCTCCGCGGGATTGTTCAGCCTGCGCACGAGCAGGCCCAAAACGAAACCGAGCACCACGCCCAGCAACAGGCTTCCGCCGACCTCTAAGAACGGTGTCGTTATGGCGCTGAGCATAGTGCCGGAAACGGCGCCTCCTTCTCGCAGGAGCAGGAATCTGGCCAAGGCCGCCGCAAAGCCGTAGATGATGATCGCCAGCCCGTCATCGAAACCCACCACGGCGTAGAGTGCCTGGGTCAGGCTGCCTTTGGCCTTGTACTCGTGGATAACGGCGATGGTGCCAGCTGGCGCGCTGGCCGGGGCTAACGCGGCGAAAATCAGCGCCATCGGCAAATCCCGCGTTAAAACATAAACACCGGCAAAAACCAGCAGGAAAGCCCCGAACGATTCCGCGAGAATTATTGAGACGATGCCAATGCCCAGGCGCCGCAACGACCGCAGATTGAGTTCACTGCCGATCATGAAGGCGACGAAGCCCAGGGCAATCTGGGTGATGAATGAGAGGTCGAGAAGAGTGGTCTCGGAAAACTGGTCCAGCAGCGACGGCCCGAGGACCACGCCCAGCACCATGTAGCCGATGATGGAAGGCAGCCGCAGGAAACGATGGACAAAGCGGCCGACATAATATCCGCCAATGGTCATGGCCCCCAGCAGGATAATCTTGGTGGCAAGATCTTCCATGAATCTATTTTCCCTGCTTCACTGTCATCCCACAGGATGACGGATTGATGGAGTAGTGGAGTAATGGTGGGTCGCACTCCGTGCGACCGCGAAACGGAAAGAACACGGAGTGTGGCCCTCCAAGGGAATCCATCGTTCCCAATTCGGCGAAGGTCACCGGAAACGATCTTCGGACTTTGCAGCGGCTTGTATTGTCGTCTAACTTGCTCTTACCCAACACTCCAATACTCCAACACTCCATAGGATGCCTGTGTTCCTGCTTAATCACCGAGGGCGCCGGCGGTGTAGAAGACCTGTTGAACCGTCAGCATAATGTCCTCACGGGTGTCGAGCTTGCCCGTTACCCGTTCGATCTGGCGGATCATTTCATTGCTCAGTTTCCGCTCGACGGCGGCGACAATGATGCGGCTGAAGCCGAGGTGCTTGTCACTCAGCAACCCGGTGAACAGCGGCAGCTTCGTCAAGTAAGCGGCGGCGTTCTGGGCCTCGATGACCATCACGCCGGAGGACTCGACTCCGGTAAAGAGTTGGAGCAGGTCCTGAAACAGCTCTTCGTTCTGGATGAATAGATGAAACAGGTTTTTACTGCCGTGATCGTGGGTGTCAACCTCGTCCTGAACGTGGCGCAGGAAGCTTTCAAGCGCGGCCTCCGGCGTGGGCTCGGCCACGATTTCGGCCACCGCCCCGGGGATGCCCAGCGTGTGGGATATGGCCGACAGAACCCGGATATAATCGTGCGACTCCCCCGCGGGACCGACGATAAACACCAGCAGATGCACTTTCTCGCCGTCCAGCGCCTCGAAATCCACCCCTGCCGGCACGGTGATAAGGCCCACGGCGAAATCGTTCACCTTCTCCAGGCGGCAATGCGGAATGGCAATGCCGTCGCCGAAGCCGGTCGAACCCAGTTCCTCGCGCCCGGCCAAACCCCCGTATACCTCGTCTTCGCTGACCCCTTCGAGGGCGGGGTGATTCTTGGCCAGCCGGGCCACCGCGCGCAAAGCGCTTTCTTTATCGGGAATCTCCTGGTGCGCGGCGAGGCACTCGACGCGCATTATCTCTGCCAGTTTCATTGTTCAACCCTCCGCTTTCAGCCTTCGCAGTCCAAGCTGCCGTTTGGAGGGCCACACTCCGTGTGGCCGCGGTCGCACAGAGTGCGACCCTCCAAAAGACCACATATTTTGATTGCAATCCCAATCGTAGGTGTAATCGCAATTGTCATCGGACTCAAATTGCGGCGAGCAGCGGGGCGAGATCAAGATTGCCTTGGTCGTCGGAACGCAATTCCAGATGCTGCTTCGTCCCGTCCGGCCCCAGCAGGCACACGCGGATGACCGCCGGAATGTGGTAGACCGGGCGTTCCTCCATGATCCGCACGCCCTTGAGCACGTGTTCGGTCCGCACCTGTCGCAACAGGCCCTCCAGCGGCTTATCCTGGTCAATTTCCAGTGCTTCCCCGGGCGCCTGCGCGGCGCGATAGGCCACCGCCGCCGCCAGCAGATCGGTTACGTGCAACTGCCGGCGTTCAGCCAGCCGTTCGTTCCACACTTCCCCTTCGGGATCGAAGCCATACGCTTCGTTCGGATAGCACACGGGCAGGTCCCAGTGGATCCGGCGCAGGAGAAAGACCGCTTCAAAGGGGTATTGCTCAAAGGCTTCCTGAACATTCATTGCGGCAAAACAACTCCTTAAGCTGTTTGATCGACCTTTCGCCGACGCCTTAATAGAGCGGCTTGCGGCGTCTTTTCCAGCACTATGGCGGATTTTCACCTGGTGAAAAGTTTTTTCGGCCAGTTGGCAAGCGCCCCGCCCCGCACTATGCTGTTGCATGGATGCGAAACTGCAAAACGACGTGTACCGCGGCTGGTGTCTGGTGCTGCTCGAGGAATTCCGCAAACTCCAGCGGGAAATCGCGCCACTGCAAAAGTTGCGCCCGCCTAATTTCGCCGTCGACCCGGATCTGAGGCGCACCCTGGGCAACTGGGACGAAAAGAACCGGCGGCTCACCCTGGCCACCCGGCTTCTCGACGAGGGGAGCTTTCAGGAAGTCATTGAGGTGCTGAAACACGAAGTCGCCCACCAGCTTGTCTCGGAACTTTTCCGCAGCCGCGGCGCGCCGGACCACGGCGAAGCGTTCAAACGCGCCTGTGGCATTCTCAAAATCCCGCCGCGCAGCCGCCTCGATCTCGCCGCCGGCCTGACGCCCGACAGCCGGAAACTGCTGGGCCGGGTCCGCAAATTGATGGCCTTGGGCGGCAGCCCGAACCAGCATGAAGCCGAGTTGGCCCTGACCAAGGCCCAGGAACTGGCCTTGAAGCACAACCTTGAATCGCTCCAGGGCGGCGCCGGGCGCTATGCTCTGCGGTTGCTTGGGCCTCTCCACCGGCGCGTATCCTCGTACATCTGGTCCATCTGCGGCATTGTCACCGACTTCTATTTCACCCTCTATATCTGCCATAATTACGCCGCCGCCGACGGGGTAACTTATCGGGTAATCGAACTGTACGGTCTGCTCGAGAACCTGGACACGGCCGAATACGTCTACTACTTCCTCTTGCGCCAGGGCGAGCAGGAATGGCAGAAGTACAAGGTGGGGAAAAAGCTTAAGAATAAGCGGTTGAAGCTTTCATTCCTTAACGGGCTTTATGCCGGTTACCGCGACAAACTGGCCAAACAGAGCCAGACACTGGCCGCGGAAAAGGCCCTGGTGTGGCGCGGCGACCCAAAGCTCGAGGCCTTCTTCCGCCGGCGCAACCCGCGCGTGCGCAATCGCAACGTGTTTCACCAACTGCAGAAAGACGCTCATGCCGCCGGGCTGCAGGCCGGGCGCCGCCTGACCATGCGCCCCGGGTTGGACAAACCCGCGCGCCGGCGTTCCCGCCGCCTCCTCGAGTGACCGGCGAGTATGGGAGTATGTGGGTGTGTGAGTATGGGAGTATGGGAGTATGTGGGTGTGTGGGTATGTGAGTGTGGGAGTATGGGAGTGTGGGAGTATGCGAGTAAGTATCTTCATCCCCTTTCCCCTCTTAATCGTAATCGTAATCTTAATCGTAATCCCGACTGGTCGGGATTTCTTTCACACCCAAATCCTCCATTCTGGATTCTGAATTCTGGATTCTGAATTCTTTCATTCACGCACTCCCACACTCACACACTTAGATACTCCCGGCCACGGCAACATTGCCGCTTCGCTCTCGCCTGACGGCTCGCATAGCGCCTGCGGCGCGTCTGTGCCGTGGCTACAAGACCACACACTTTCTTGCATCAGGACTTGCCGCCAAACAGAGCTTTCAGGCGGCTGAAGAAGGAGCTTGCTTCGCTGGGGCCGTCATTTTGCTGGTCTGCCGGCTTTGGCGGCGGTTCTTTGAGTTTTGTCTGCGTGGTTTTCCAGCCCATATCGCTGACCAGTTCCTCAAGGATTTCGTCGAGTACCAGGGAGACGTTCATAGTGAACGCGTCCATGCGCACGATGGCGTTCTGCACTGCGTCGCCGCCGGAGGTCTGGGCAGTCAAGCGTTTCCACAGATTGCTGAAGATTTCGTGCAGCGGCTCGATCTGGTCCTTGATGTCGGTGCGGGCCTTTTCCACGTTGCCGCGGTTCTTCAGCAGTATTTTGCTGATTAAATACCGGGTTAATTCGTTATTGGTGGCGAACGGCCGGGTATCGTTCAGCAAGGGCCGCAACCGCTTGCCGATCGGGCAGCCGCTCGAGAACACCGCCAGTTGGACGAATACCGAACCCACCTCCTGCAGCGTGCCGTCAATCATGGTCCGGCGCCGGGCCCCGTCAATCGCAACGGCTTCAACGGCCTCGTAGGAGTAATGGTCCCGGAACCGCATCAGGGTATTTTCCAGTGATTCGGCCGCCGGACAATACTCCTGGTCCCGGCCAAGCGGACAGCAGGAACATTTGTGCAACTTCAGCCGCGTCCAGTCCGCCGACTCGAGATTGGTCAGCAAAAAGGTGCCCGAGGTGGTCATTTCGATAAAAAACTGCTCCTCTTTGCCATCCTCGAAACGGATGACAAGCTCCTTGTACCAGCCGTCCTGTCTTGGGTTCACCATCTCAAGCGGGTCCGTGGGTTCGGGTGAAAGTAGCTTTGAGCAACTATAGCAGCGCCGCGGCAGAAGGCAATCATTTTACCCACAAGAAATCGCCCAATTTACCGCCAGGCGGAAGTTTAAGCCTGCTCCGTCCCTGAATTTTTCCGGGTAACAATGTCCACCACGCGGAAGCACAACTCCGCGTCATAGCCGCGGTTGGCCAGAAAGGCCAGCAGTTTGTGCCGCCGTTTCCGCAAGTCCTTTTCGCGGGGAACAAGGCTTTGCCACTTACGCTTGGCCGCCGTCAGGATATTTTCCCACTCGGCATTTTCGCCGTGGACCTTGGCGAACTGCTCGAAGGCCGCCTGAATCAGTTCCCATTCAACGCCGCGCCGGCGCAGTTCGGCCTCGATTCGCCGCCGCCCATACCTTCCGCCCAACAGCTTCTCCTCGACGAACAGCCTTGCAAAGTGCCCATCATCGAGCAAGCCAAGTTCTGCCGCCTTCGCCAAGGCCTGGTCCACGACCTCCCGGTCGTAGCCTTTTTGGAAGAGCTTCAGGCGCAGTTCCTTTTCCGTATGCGGCCGGCGCGAGATCATGCCGAGGATTTTCCGGTAGCACTCGTGTACCCAGGCTTCCCGGAGGATTCCCAGCCAGCGTTCCGGGTCGAAGCGGGCGCCGCCGAACACGCTGTATTTGAAGACGATTTCCTCGCTCAAGCGAAGTTGGTCGCCGGAAACCAACTCGATGATGTAGCGCTTACCCCGGCGCCGGGCCCGGTGGACCTCGATTTCAGACCCGGCTTTCACCATTCGAGGTCCAGGCTGATGGGGCAATGGTCGCTGCCGCTAATGCCAGGATGAATTTCGGCGTCGCGGACCTGGTCCCAGAGGTTTTGACTGACAAAGAAGTAATCAAGCCGCCAGCCGATGTTCCGGGGCCGGGCGCCGGTGCGCTGGGACCACCAGGTATAACCCACCGTGCCGGGGTAAAGCCGGCGGAATACGTCAACGAAGCCGGCCGCGGTAAAGCGGTCAAGCCAGGCCCGCTCGACCGGCAGGAAGCCGGAGACGCTTTCATTTTCCTTCGGCCGGGCCAGGTCAATCTCGTGGTGGGCGGTGTTCACATCGCCGCAGATAATCAGCTTCTCGCCCAAGCGCAGGAGATGCTCGCAGTATTCCTGGCAGGCCTCGTAGAAATCCAGTTTATACCGCAGCCGCGCTGCGTCTTTGTTGCCATTTGGGAAATAGATGTTCAGAAGCTGAAAGCCGCCGAAATCGCTGTGGATTATGCGCCCTTCACAATCAAACTTGGGGTCCATGCCAAAGCCGAGGGTAACGTTTACAGGCTTGGTTTGCGACCAGGTGCTCACCCCGCTGTAGCCCTTACGCTCGCCAACCGAATAGACGACGTGGTAACCAGGCACGACCTTTGCCTCCGGCGGCAAAGCATCAAGGCCGGCTCTGGTCTCTTGCAGACACAGAATGTCCGGCTCGGCGTAGTGGAACCACTTGAGAAATCCCTTCTTGAGCGCGGCACGGAGGCCGTTGACGTTCCAGGAATAGAACTTCATTCACAGCCATCCTATGGAGTATTGGAGTATTGGAGTGTTGGGTAAGAAGAAGCAGATGAACTCAGAATATCGAACAAGAATGACGGCCCGCAGGGCCTATGCGAGCCGCAGGCGAGAGCGAAGCGGCAATTCAGAATGATGAAGTGAGGAAGGAAGAATCCTGAATGCACAATCCTGCCCTTCTGCCTTCCTGCCTTCTCCCTTCCACCCTCTCTTTCCTTGGTCATTGGACATTCCTTGTTGGATATTGGCTATTCAGTTTCCCTGCCTTCTGAGTTGACGCTTCGCTCTCGCCGGCGGCTCCATCATTCCATCATCCTGTGGGAATGACAGTGAACTTCATCCTCAAGCAATCCTCATGCGGCGATGCAGGAGCTGGCGGACCAGGTTGATAAACTCGATGTCCGTGGTCACCAGGCTATAGTCAATATCCAGGCTCGAGCAGATACCCCGGGCCTGCTTGAGAAAGTCCGTGAACGCTTCCTGATAAGCATGGCGCACCGTGTTGGGATTGGTGATAATCTGTTCCCGCGTCTCCAGGTCCCGGAAATTGCCCAGATCGCGAAAGGGAAAGTCGATCTCGGCCCGGTCAAGGATGTGATAAACGATCACGTCATGCTTGCGCCGGCGGAAATGGGCCAAGGCCGTGCGGAGTTTCTCCATGTCGTCATAGAGGTCGCTGATCAGCACGATCAGGGCGCGGCGCTGTACAGTTTGGGCCATCAAATGGATGTTGCGCGCCACGTCGGTGGTCTTGCCGGGCACATATCCAGCCAGGCAGTTGGCCAGCAACCGCAAATGCGCCAGACCTGACTTGGCCGGGTACTGGTGCTCCTGCGCCGAGTTGAAAATGCTCAGGCCAACGCTGTCCTGCTGCTGCACCGTCACATAGGCCAGGGCCGCCGCCAGCCGTGCGGCATACGTGTACTTGCTCAGTTGGTCCGAGCCGTAGGCCATCGAGCGCGAGCCGTCCAGCATGATGTAGAGCCGCAGGTTGCATTCCTCCTCGTATTGACGGATGTAAAGCCGTTCGCTGCGACCGAAGACCCGCCAGTCCAGCCGCCGCAAGTCGTCGCCGGGCACGTACTGGCGGTAGTCGGCGAACTCGACGCTGAAGCCTTTCAACGGGCTTGGGTGCGCCCCCTGCAACTGGCCCTCGACCGTGAAGCGTGAGTTCATGTTGAGCCCGCCCAACCGCACCAGCTCGAGGTTTGTCAGCAGTTGGTAAATCCCGTCTTTCTTTCGGGTGACTTTATCTTTCGCAGGCATGCACCACCTCGTCAGGCAACAATCATTTGGCTAAATACTCCGGCGTCAAAGCCGCAACCAGTTGGGAATTGGAGTGTTGGAGTATTGGGATACGGAAAGTCGCGAACCGACCGATTGGTTTTTCATGGCAGATGTCCAATCCTGCCGCTTTGTCTTTCCTCCATTCCTCCAGTACTCCACTACTCCAGTACTCCATTCCTATCAGCCTGATGCTGAAGCTGTTGGTCCGTTTTGCCACACAAAATGCATAGAAATATCCGAGTACGGTTCTAATATGTCCCTGCCCACTTCACAAGTCAAGACCCGCAACCGCGAGAAAATAACCCCGGGTCAGTGGGTCAGATGCTTTTCCAAAGAACGCAACAGCTTGCCGTGGTACCGTTCGCCGCCTGACGCGAAAGCTTCGCCGTGGGAGGCTTCGGGAACAATAAAGAGCTCTTTCGGCCCGGCGGCAGCCGCAAAGATTCGCCGAGCCACCGGTTCAGGCGTGCGAACGTCATTTTCGCAGTGTACCAACAGCAGCGGTGTGGCGGTTATTCTCGAGGCGGCCTCGACCATGTCCACGTTGCCTGTCCGGCAGCCCGTACGCCGTTCCGTCAGCCAGCAGGCCAGTTGGGTCATGGGCCAGCGCGGCAGGTGATAGTTTAGTTTCTGGTGATGCGCAACTGTCTCTTCAAACGAATCATACGAACTTTCCGCAATGATCAGGTGAATATCTGGGTCCTCCGCCCCGGCAAGGATCGCGGTGGCGGCGCCCATGGATACGCCCCACAGGGCCAGGCCTTTGGCCGAGCGTTTACGCGCTTCTTTAATGGCCGCGTGCAGGTCCAGCCGCTCCTGGTCGCCCAAGGTGCAATATCTCCCGCCGCTCTCGCCCGTGCCGCGAAAGTCGAAAAGCAGGCAAGAATAATGATTATCGTGAAGGAAGGCCACCTGCCCATGCCGCAGAAACCAGCCCTTACCCGAGCCGCGACCGTGGCAAAGCACAACCACCCCCTGCTCATTTTTCGCCGGCACCCAAAGTCCCGCCAGCTCGATTCCGTCGGCAGCCTTGAAGCGAATGCGCTCCGAGGCCGTCCCCGCGGCCAACGGCGCTGTCCGCAGGGACCTTTCCCGGTCAATATCCGTAATGTCCCGCGATAATCTGAACGTGAAGAGGGCCAGGCCGATTACGAGGAAGGCAAGAGAGATCAATGAAACCGCCGCTATCTGTTTCTTGCGTCGCACCATGTAATCCTCTGTCTACAGCCGGACTGGGCGTCTCTACGATAGCTTGAGAATCACCTGTTGCAAGCCGCCGAAATCGTCCTATAGTTTGGTCTGAATAAACGTTAGAGAGGAGCAAACTATGAGCGCAGAACGTCTCGAACGGGCCTACCGGGATGCGAAAGAGGCTTACGCCGAGCTGGGCGTGGATCCTGAGCAGGCCATGACAACCCTGGCCACAATCCCCATCTCGCTGCATTGCTGGCAGGGCGATGATGTCGGCGGCTTCGAAAGCGCCGAAGGACTCAGCGGCGGCGGCATCATGGCCACCGGCAACTATCCCGGCAAGGCCCGCACCCCGGATGAACTACGGCAGGACCTCGGCAAGGCGCTGAGTCTGATCCCCGGGTCACATCGGGTCGCATTGCACGCCATTTACGGTGACTTCGGCGGCAAAAAGGTCGAGCGCAACGAGATGGCCCCGGAACATTTCGTCAACTGGATGGCCTGGGCAAAGGGAAACGGCCTCGGCCTGGATTTCAACCAGAGCTTTTTTTCGCATCCCAAGGCCGACGCCGGCTTTACCCTGTCCAGCTACGATGACGCAATCCGGCACTTCTGGATCGCCCACGGCAAGGCCGGCCGCAAGATCGGCGAAGCCTTCGGCCGCGAACTCGGCACGCCGTGCATCACCAATGTGTGGATACCCGACGGCTATAAAGACCTGCCTATTGACCGCCACCGCCCGCGGGAACTGCTCAAAGAATCTCTCGACGAGATTTTCCGCGAGAAGATCAGCCCGGACTACAACCGCGACGCGCTCGAGTGCAAGCTCTTCGGCATCGGCTCGGAGAGCTGCGTGTTCGGCTCGCACGAATTCTATCTGGGCTATGCCGTGGCGAAGCAGATGATGCTCTGCCTGGACGCCGGTCATTTTCATCCCACCGAGGTCATTTCCGACAAAATTTCCGCCGTGCTGGCCTTCGTGCCGGAAATCCTGCTGCACGTCAGCCGCGGCGTCCGCTGGGACAGCGATCACGTGGTGATTGTGAGTGATGAACTGCTGGCGATCGCCCAGGAAGTCATCCGCAACAAGTTCCTGGACCGCGTACACATCGGGCTGGATTTCTTCGACGGCAGCATCAACCGCATCGCCGCCTACGCCATCGGCGCGCGCGGCATGCTCAAGGCCCTCCTGGCCGCCCTCCTCGAACCCACGGCCACCTTGCGCGAATACGAAACCAGCGGCGATTTTACCGCCCGCCTCGCCATGCTCGAGGAACTCAAGACCATGCCCCGCGGCGCCGTCTGGGACTATTATTGCCTCAAGCACAACGTCCCGGTCGGCCCCGCCTGGCTGGCCGAAGTCAAGCAATATGAACGCGAGGTCCTCGCCACCCGCCGCTAGCGCCGCCCCGATGGCGGTCGAAACAACGCCACGTTTTTTCGCAACCCAGGTTGACGGAGAAGGCTATGAGTAAAGTGCCCATCGAGATTCCGATGGAAAAGATCGAGACCTTCTGCCGGAAATGGCAGGTGAAGGAGTTTTCTT
>SDBT01011823.1_pt1 | contig 14021 bp, 13 predicted proteins | sample 2277101 | NCBI WGS metagenome assembly SDBT01 (sample SAMN10404973, study PRJNA504765) | marine sediment metagenome | isolation source: marine sediment core GS10_PC15, 103 cmbsf | place: Arctic Ocean: Southern Knipovich Ridge | collected 2010 | reverse complement strand
GCATAGCATATTATCCCAGCTGCTTCTTTCAAACCGTGATAACCCGCCCCTATCGCATAGCAAAGGGTGCGTTTTTCCCGAACCTCTGTAAACAACCGCGTGCTCATCCCCCCCGACAAAACCGATACCGCCAACCTTGCGTTGTAGTACTGCTCGTCCGTTGGCTTGACCGTCTCCGTCATCAGCCCAATATGAACCTGAGCACCGTCGTTATGTATATGCAGATATTTGCCGCCCCCTCGCCCGCTGCTGACAGGCCCAGTGACCTCGCGCCTCTCCCCCTCGAACAGCTTCTCCATCTGTCCGGCTACCGAATCAAAGTCGTATTTGCCCGCAACCGAAAAAATCGTCCCTGACAGGTTGAAATTATTCTTTATAATTTGCCTTGTCCTCTCTGCCGTCAAAGCCTCTAATTCCTCCACTTCTCCTATTGTGCTCCGCCCCAGCGGGCTCGGATAGAATCGCTCCCGAAGCTTCACCATCACTTTGTGCCGTGGCTCGTCGTCTAAAGCCCGCACTTCGTCGATTGCTAACTGCCTCGCTAATTCGAACTGGTCTTCTTTCAGACTGGCTCGAACTATCACGTCCCCATACAATTCCAGCGCTTCTGCTAAGTTCTCCGCCTCTAATGCCCCGCCTATCGTTATGTGGTTGCTCCCGACCGAACCCGAGCGATTGATGCCGAGACCGTCAAGTGCGTCTCCTAACTCCCGGCTGCCTCTGTCCCCTGCACCCCGAAAAATCCAGTCCGTAATCACTTCACCTGCCCCGCAGCAGCCCTCCGGAAGCCGCGCTGCGCCCGCAGGTAACATAAAATCAAATGCCACCGACTCAACACCCTCCATACGCTCACCGAGAACCACCATCCCGTTCTTCAACATGTGTTTATCAACAACTTCTGCCATTGCTGCTTCCTGAAAACTTACGAAAAACTACAATCTACCAGCAAAAACCGCCCCTTACAACCGCTAAATCCAAAACCCCAACCGCCCAAGTCCCGTTATTTCCCGCTCCTGTAAGGCTCCCCTGCCTCGAATAATCGAAGTGTCCCCTCAGTACCCTTTGCTCGACCTTCGTTACCAGCCGCTTTACTTAAACCCTCCGCTGACTCGACCCCTTCCACCGCCTCGCCGAATCGCCACGCCTTCGCAATCAGTCAAGACCAAGAGCATTTATCTGCTCCATCAACTTGGAGCTCTCCTCCTTTACCAAATAGACCAAAAATATAGTGACCACGATAACAATGGTAGTGACCGTCAGTTTAGTGACCAGCTTGTACCGCGGATTGGACCACACTAACGGAAGCCCAACCGGACCAAGGCATAACAGACTCACCACTACACTCGACGTCGAAAAATACCACTTCCCCTTCCTCTTCGTCCGGACCGCATCATCAAAAAATTCCCCGCAATAACGGCACTTAATCGCCTCATCCTGTATCTGCTCTGAACAAAATGGACACTTCTTCATTTGAGCCCCTCCAAATAAGGGAAATTCGAAACAATCTCGAAACTCGAATTTCCTAAACATGTTATTTGGAAGTTTTTATTTGTTTAATTTAAACTTGCCTGTAGTGAGTTTGCCTGCACTGAGCTTCGCCGAAGTGTCAACCGTTTTCGGATTTAGTGCTTCGGATTTCGTATTTGCTCACTGCTTTAGCAGTGAGATTATGCCACCGCCGACGTCTCCTCCACCTCCTCGAACTGGTCGAATTGTACGCTTATCTTCTTGCTTACCCCTCGGACCTGCATCGTAATCCCGTAAAGGATGTCCGCAATACTCATCGTTCGCTTGGCGTGTGTGATGATGATAAACTGCGAGTCCTTCTGAAATTCCCGCAGCAGCGTGTTGAAACGCTCGTTGTTTGCCTCATCCAGTGCCGCATCAATCTCGTCCAAAAAGCAAAACGGTGACGGCTTGGTCTTGAATACCGCAAACAACAGCGCAATCGCCGTCAGCGCCTTCTCGCCCCCGCTCAAAAGCGATATGCTGCGAGTCTCCTTGCCGGGCGGACGTGCTATTATCTCTATCCCAGCCTCAAGAATATCCTCATCGTCTTCCAAAAGTATGTCCGCCTTGCCGCCCCCGAACAGCTTCCGGAATATCTGCTGAAAGTGACCACGAATCTCCTCGAAAGTCTTACCGAATCGCTCCCTGCTTATCTTATTAAGGCGGCTTATTAACTGCTGAAGCTGCTGCCTGCCGCTGTTCAGGTCCTCAACCTGCCCCGTTAGAAACTCATGACGCTGCTCTAAGCTCTCCTGTTCGGCTATGGCATCCACATTCACGTTCCCTAACCGTTCAATCTTGCTGCGAAGCTCGACCATCTCCTCACGCACCTGCTCCCAGTCCACCTCTTCATCTCTGTAGTCTTCGTAGGTTTTCACCAGGTCTACCTCCAACTCCTCCCGCACCCTTTCGACAAGGTCGTCGTTCTTTACCTCTAATTGACTCAGCTCTATCTTCAGCTCACTTCTTTTTGTCTCCACCTCAGCCTGCTCAGCACGCTTCTGGCGTAATACCTGTTCGATTCGCTTCTGCTCGGCCAGCAGCTCCTGTATCTGCTCGCCAAGCTCCTCAGCATCGGCCTCTCTCTTCTCCTTTTCCACAAACAGCTCCGACACCGCCGACTCGCACCTCAGAATATCCCTCTCGGATTCGTCCGCTTGCTCCCTGCACTTTGCTGCCTCAACCTGCACCTCCTCCACCGCTGCTCGGTTCGCCTCAATTTGATTTTCAAGACTTGCAATCGCCTGCTGCAATGCCTTGATTTGCTCACCCATCTGCCCAAGAGCAACCTTTGAATCTGTCAAGTCTTTCGCCAGCTCCTCACCTCGTCCCTTTTCCTCAGAGTATCTGCCCTGAAGCTCTTCAATCCTTGCCGTCCGCTCTCTGTTTACCGTCTCTAATCCCTCTAACTTCTGCTTGGACTCATATTCTTTCTCAACCGATTGTGCTATCTGTTCTTCCAAAAGACCCATCTCACTGCCTATCAATGGCTGCTCTGCTCCAAGGCGATTTATGTTATCCTCGTAAACCGTAAGCTTTGACCTTACCTCCATCTTTTCCGCGTTCGCCTCGTAAATCGCTGTCCGAAGCTCCTGGCACAATTTACCTAAATGGGCCTTTCTCTCGAGTTGCCTCTCGATTTCCTCTTCGAACGAGCCAATCTCTGACCCAATATCCCCTATCGTCTCCTCCAAGTGTCGAATCCTGCTCTTTCGCGATATCAATCCTGTCGCCTTGCCCAAAGGTCCAACCCTTATCGCCCCATCACTGCCCAGAACTTCCCCCTCTAAAGTGACAAATTCGTACCGCTCTCTTGTCGCTTCGGACACCTCGATCGCTCTCTCAAGCGACTCTACTACTATCGTCTTACCGAGCAGCTTCCAGGCTAACGGCGCGTACTTCTCTTCTGTCTTGACAAATTCAACCAGCCTTCCCCTTACACCCTCAAATTTCGACAGGTCTGTTTTATCAACGAACGGCTCGGTCTTGTCCATGCTTATGAAATTCACCCTCCCTTCCAGCTCCTCCAGCTTCTCCTTCTCCGCCGTCAGCCTGTTTCGCTCTCTTATCACCACAGCATCGGCCTTGCCCTCAAGTGCAGCCTCAACCGCCGTTGTATACTCCACCTCTGCCGCGACCAGCTCTGCAACAATCCCCTCCACATACTCGAATCCCTCCTCAGCCGACCGCTTCTCCAGAATCCCTTTCACCCCCGCGTTAACGCCTTCGTGTCTTCTCTCCATGTCCGTCAGAACAGCTAATTCACTGCTCAAAGCGATTCGGGCCTCCTTGCTCTCCGCCAGTCGCTCACCAGACGTTTCAATCTGACCGTCGGTCTCTTCACTTTCCTTGCGCTTGGACTCCAGGCCCTCGGCCAATTCGACCAGTACCTTCTCAATATCGCCCAGGCGGCTCTTCTGTTGTGCCTGCTCGGTCAAAAGGCTCTCTAATTCCGCCCCGGCTTCTTTCGCACGACCTGCAAGACGCTCCTTCTGACTCGATAAATTCTCACGATAAACGCTGATGCTCTGTACCTCGTTGTGAAGTTGCGCCGTCCTTCTGACTATGTCTATAATCCCCGATTTCTCATCCTCCAATTGCCTCGCCAGCGACGTACATTCGGCGTTTATCTGCTCAATCGCTTTCTCAAGACCCTCACAGCTCTGCCTCTTCTCTTCTACCCTTTTCTCACTCTCACTTAACTGGGCCCTGCATCCGGCCAAATCCTCACCAAGCACCTTTTCTTGCTCCTGGAGTTGTTCGACTCTTTGCTGTGCCTGTCCCTTCCTCTGCCGCAGCTCGCTGATTCGACTGCGCAAAAATTCAATCCGCTGTAAACTCTGGTCAATCTTGCCCTGCACCGCGACAACCGAATTGTCGGTCCGGTTCAGTTTGCTCTCCGTCTCGATTATTCTCTGTCCCAGCTCCCCCAGCAGTGCGTCATTTCTGCCTACTTCAGCCGCAATGGCCGCAAACTCCTCTTCGAGCCGACCAACCTCACTCTTCTTACCCGCTGCCTTCGTATAATGCCTCCCGTATTCTGCCAAAGAATAATTGACCTGTAGATGCCTCAGCCTTTCCCGGTATTGAAGGTAGTTCCTCGCCTTGCCCGCTGCTAACTTCACGCTGCGAAGTTGCTTGCCGACTTCCCCTAAAATATCGGCTAACCGGAGAAGATTCTGTTCCGTATACTCCAGCTTGCGAAGCGCCTCCTTCTTGTGTGCCTTATACTTGCTTATACCCGCTGCTTCCTCGAATATCACCCGCCTGTCCGTCCTCGATGCGTTTAAAAGCTGCTCAACCTGTCCCTGCTCAATTATCGAATAGGCACGCACACCTATGCCCGTGTCCATAAACAATTCGCGAATGTCCTTTAAACGGCACAGTTTCTTGTTTATCCGGTATTCGCTCTCGCCGCTTTTGTATATCTTACGAGATATCTGCACCTCATCAGCGTCAATCGCAAGGCTCCTCGTGCCGGTACCATTCGGATTCGATATCACCAAGCTCACTTTCGCAGCGCCTACACCCTTCCTGCTGCTGCTGCCGCTGAATATCACATCCGACATATGGCCGCCGCGAAGACTCTTGACGCTTTGTTCACCTAATACCCACTTCACCGCGTCCACTATATTGCTCTTGCCGCAGCCGTTCGGACCAACAATCGCCGTCACCGGATGATCGAAACTAAATTCTGTCTTGTCCGCAAAGCTCTTGAATCCGTTAAGAACAATTCTCTCAAGTCTCATTTCTGTCCCTGAACATAGCCTCTAATTAAATAACCGCACACCTTCTAACACCCGCTGGCGCGATACGCACTACTATTATCGGCCGCGAGACTCTTTTTACTTGATATTTAGGTCGATTTTTGGCATCGGCCCCGCATGAAACTCCGCCGATACCGCGCCCTTCCTCCACAACTGCTCCAAAAGCGCAATCGCCTCCGCGTAAGATACGCCTAACCCAAACTTCTTTTGGCTTGGCTTCTTCGGCGGCTCTTCACACAATGTCTCAATAATGTCACTAAGTTCGTATGAGCTTCGCAACTGAACCGGTCCGGCATCGGGCTGCCTCGGGTGTTTCCGTATTATCGAAACGTATTCTTGGCCCGATGGGGCGTTTATCGTTATGTTACCGTTCGAAGACTGCACAAAAATATTGTCACGACAGTATATCGGAGCGCCGAATAACACAATCCGGGGCTGGCCGCTGCGAGAAACAAAAATCGACTTGTAATCCGTCTGCGCAATTCGCTCTAAATAAAAATCCCGCGCAATCAGCTTCTGGTCTATCGTGATGTCACCCAATCTGCGCAGCTGTTCGTATGCAGCTAATCTGATCTCAAAATCACTGTCGCGAAGAAGTCTTCGCGATATCGCAGCCGCGTCGTTACGGCTCGCCGCCGTCGTAACCGCCTCCAGCGCCTCAAACCGATATGCAGAACTACGGTCCAAGGCTATCTGCCGAAGAGTATCCAGACCCTTGTCGCTGCCAAGATTCAGTATACATCTCGCCGCACGAAGACGTACCTCTTCATTCGATGAATTCAAAAGCGCACCCAGCTTGCTCAAACCAGCATTGCCTATCGACTCAAGTGCTATCTCGCTCGAATCTTTGTCGTCCGAAGTCGCAAGACCGCTCACAAACTTTCGTATCCTTGCCTTCGTACTTTCAGCCGACTCGCTAAGGTACATCGCGCGGACTATCGAGACAAATCTCTTCTTTTGCTGCTTGTATTTCGCAGGAACATTCAATACAATCCAGCTCGGCGATACCGCCTTCGCCGTCCCATCACCAAAGCGACCGTTCAAACGGTTACGAATCAGGCTCGTCACCCGGTAATCTGGCCGCCTTACCACCAGGCCTATCTTGTACTCATCGAGAACCGTACCCCCAGCCAGAACGTACCCCGTCTTTTTGTCTAACTTGCCTCCGCTAATTGTGTCCATGAATACAGGACCTTCCGCCTCTGCTAGCGCCCTGAGCGTTATCCCGAAACCGCCCGCAGCTTTAAGCTCCGACCGATACAGCCAGCCGCCCTCCAACGAGGTTGTTTGCGTCCCAGCTAAGGCCGTAACTCGCACGTCGAAGTATTGATGCTTTGAAACCGCCGCTGGCATCAAACCCTCAACCACCACCACCGCCGTCTCACGGCTGCCTATAAAGCCCTCCGCATCTATCTTCTGAACCTGTGATAAAATGTATTTTTGAAGATAAGAACGAATCAAAGGAGGACATTCAACAGACCCCGTCCCCTCCAGTCCCCCCACAAGACCGTAACCTTCTATAGGAATTGACTCCAGCAAGAAAACTTCTACTAATGAGCCTATCGTCACGCCCAAATCTGTCTCCGGAGCGAGCGTCGCCGAAGCCCGCGGACCGCGGCCCCCGCAACCACCTGCAAAAAACAAAAGCAGTACTATACCTGTCGCTAAAAATCTCTCTATACGCCTAATCATCATACTCGTATACGCCCGTAAAAATCCTGCGCCATCTTAATTACTATTGTCGACAAATGTCCCTTCTCTTCAACAATAATATAGCGCCTGACAAACAGTTTGTTCTTCACTCGCCCGTTATCTGACAGATTACCGTCCTCGTTCTCGGCCGAGTGTCAAAATCAACCAGAATTATCTGCTGCCACGTACCGAGTACCACGTTGCCCTCAACAATCGGAACGCTCAGCGACGGCCCTAAGAGTGATGCGCGAACGTGAGAATGACCGTTGTCGTCGTGCCACGTCTTCTCATGCTCATAGCTGCCTGACCGCGGCGCTATCTTCTCAAACGCCGCCCTTATATCATGCTTGACCAGTCCCGGCTCATATTCCGTCGTCGTAATAGCACCCGTCGACCCGACATTAAACAGCGTAACCACACCACTGACAATCCCTGACTTGCCAACTGCCTCGACCGTCTCGGCCGTAATATTGACAATATCACAGTTGCCTTTTGTCTTTACCTTGATTTTCTCTGTCTTTACCATCTCAGAAACAATAAGAAATTTCCCCAACTATTGCAAGCCGACAAATCTACCTCTCAATTAAGCATAATCGCACCCTCCCTCCTGACTGTTTGCCTATTTTAGCTAACGCCGCTCTGCTATGCCTCCGCTCGCACAAGACAAATAGTTTCAGCGTATGAATTAATACTGGCACAAAGCCAATAAATAGATTATAATAGCCTATAGCCGCAGAAATCGAGGCCCAAAATGGCAATGAAAAAATACCTAATTTTGGTGCTCGCCGTCGCGCTTGTTTTAAGTGCTTCTCTCGCCCCTGTATTCGCCCGGAAAAGCCGCTCTGGTGGCGGACGTATCGGCGGCAGCCCCGCTGCTGGACGGGCCCGCGGCAGACCCGCTGCCGGACGTGGCTACAGTAGACCTGCCGCTGGCAGGCGCTCACCAAAAGTCGCGCCCTCCCGCGGCTTCACACGCAATGTCACAGGCGGCGCCACAAGAAACTTCGCTACAGATGCCTTTACACGCGGAACCACCGTACGCACAACCCGAATTCGACCGTCGCATTCACGCTTCTCTTCCGGCACAAAATTCCGCCGCTATCGAACCTTTAGCACCCGAGCAAACATCGGCTCATCGAAAGGCTCCTCCCTCCGAACCCGATTCGCTCGCCATCCAGGTGTCAAACACTCCTCACGAGTACGACGCGACAGACTATCACATCGAAGGTCACGCTCAACCGCCAGCCGCTATGACCATCACGGGCGCCGCCATCACGGACACCGGCGATACCGCTACTTTGCCTATTTCACCTTCCCTTACTACTGGCACTACTATCCGTACTACGATTATTACTATTACCCTTATTACCGGCATCGCTATCCGTCGTACTACTACTATGACGACCGAACCTATCCAACAGAACCCGATGCCGACCGTCCCTTGGACGAATACGAGTCGTATTCCGACCGGTTCAGGGATGTCCGGGAAAGAATGGACCGCCAAGAAGCCCATGCCGACGCCCAGCAGACCAGCATCGGCCGCCACCTCGATAATATCGCCGAGGTCTTCGCCGCAGGCCAATATGATAAAGCCCTCCTCTTGGCAAAAGAGGCCGTCGACGACGAGCCCGACAGCACCGCCTTACGTCTTCTCTACAGCCAGACCCTCTTCGCTACGGAAAAACACGCCTATGCCGCCGTCGTCATCCGCCACGCACTCGCCCAAATACAGCGACAGCAACAAGACCTCTTCTATCCCATCGGATTCTACCCCGATGAAAGTGCCCTGAACGCCCAGATTGATAACCTCGCACAGAAGGCGAAAGACAACCCCGACAGGGCCGACCTCCAACTGCTTCTCGGATACCAGTTTTTGGGCGTTCGCAAATTCGACCAGGCCGAACTTCCCTTGCAAAAGGCACGGGATGATGTTATCAACGCTGACGCCGCTCGCATGCTTATAGATGTCATCCAAAACGCGAGCCAAACTGAAAAAACCCGACCCCCAACAGAAAACGAATACCAATCCGCCCTATAACCTCACCATCAACTGTTTAGCCGTCGCCGGTACGGCGACGCAACTCCACCATCCCGCACCGAGACTTACGCTCTTGTGCTCTTTCGCACTTCCATCATATACCGCGAACTGTGTAGTATAGCCCATTGTGTTTTGAACATTTGAATTTCGAGCCTTGGGATTTGTTTAGGCCGGTATTCCCCATTAACTTATGTCTCGCTCAATCAATCGGTGGATGATGGTGGCGTTCGATCTTGAAGACATAAGCATCTTTACAAGGCTTTTTGTCGGGAGTCTCAATGACAAGACCTTCCCGTGTTATCTCCCAATCGAGCTTTCTGCCGTCGCCAAGCATGGTGATGCGCTTTATCTCTTCAGGGTAGAAGCCGGGATAACGTGGTGCCCCATCTTCCTCGATTTCGAACTTCTCGCCGTCGTATGTTCCCTCAAGTTCAAAACCGCCCACCTCTATGAATACTTCTTGTCCTTCCTGTTCGTATTCACCATCGGTGCCTTCACCGGCCAGACCGCCTGAGACACGGAGCTTGCTGTCCTCTTTAAATACCCAGGTATATTCTTCGATAGTAAACGTCTTTCCCGCCAGTGGCACAAACTCATCTTCATTATCGTCTTCATCATCATCGTTTTCGTCGCCTTCTATCCGAAGAGTGTGGATTATGGCTTCTTCGCCAGGCCAGGCGAGGAACGTGGCGTAGAGTACATCGCCCTTGACCGTGAAGCGGATGTCCTTGCTCGTATAGACAACGTTGGACTCATTGAAGCCGATATCTGATGCTTTACCGAGATTAGTCGGACCCTCGCTGGCGATTAACCACGGGCTCGTGCCGTAGATGGCCTCGCCGTTGATCTCTAACCATTTTCCCACTTCCAGTAGTAACTCTCGTGCTTCCTCCGGTATAGTCCCATCCGGTTTCGGGCCAACATTAAGCAGCAGGTAACCGTTCTTGCTCACACGGTCCACCAGGTTATCTATCACCCGGTTCGGGCTCTTGAATATCAGGTCGTTCGCATACCCCCACGCGCCGCGGTCATCAACCGTCGAGTCCGTAATCCACTCGTGATAGGTTATTTTAGGCTCCTGGCCGAGTTCCAGGTCGCGGACGCCGGTGGCGGGTACAAGGTCATTGCCCTTGTAGGTAACAACGACTTCTTTTGCCTTGGCCTCAGCGTCGTTGTAATAATTAGGCCAAAAAGTCCTTCACGTAACCCTCGGGAATCGAATCGAGCGCGAAATCAAACCAGATGAAATCGGGGCTGTAGTTATCGATGACCTCGATAATCTTGCCGTACCACTCATCGAGAAACTCCTGGTTGCGCATCGCGCCTTCGGCGTGTGGCTGGCCGTAGAGACCCGAGTACTTGGGGTCGCCACTGTCATATCGCTTGTCCCAGACGGGGAAGAAGAACCAGTTGGCGGCGTGGTGAAACGCAGTGACAAACTTCATGTCCCGTTTCTTGATGGCCTTCTCGAGTTCACCAACGATATCGCGCTTCGGCCCCATCGTTGCGGCGTTCCAGTCGGAATACTTAGTATCCCACATGGCAAAGCCATCGTGGTGCTCGGCCACCGGACCGGCAAACTTCGCCCCGGATTTTGCGAATAACTCGGCCCATTCATCGGCATCGAACTTCTCGGCCGTGAGCTTCGGGATGAGGTCCTTGTACCCAATCTCGTCAAGCGATCCGAAGGTCTTCTCGAAGTGCTTGCGGGCTTCGGATTCTGGGTCTCTGTACATAGCGAAAGAGTACCAGGTGGTGTTTTCGCCGTAAGCGTGCACCCCCAATGGGTGTAAATCCCGAACTTGCCGTCGCGCAGCCACTGGGGGACCTCCTTGTACTCGCGCAGCGATTCCCACGTTGGCTCGTATTTTTTTACCTGGCGTTGACTTAACTGCTCTTCCTGGCACCCAAGAAGCAACGAACCGACCAACAATAACAAAATTAATCTTAGTATCTTCATAACAGCGTCTCCTTTCAATCTCCTTTAAACCTTTCATTTATATGTGTCAAGCTAATGCCTTCACAGCTTCAAAAAGCGCAAATATGTTCTCCAATGGAGAAACCAGCATCACTTGTCACCTTTGTTCCATGAAATTCCAGCTTCAATTTTCTGTCAGAATTCACTCTCAGAGCATCCTTTCTGCTTTCACCCATCAGATTCTTCCTTTTTAACGGTTAAAAACTCAATTAAATCCCTTCCATAGGCTCTCTACTGTCAAGTTAGTGTCGGATGCGCCGCTTTTATATGGGAAATCCCGGTTAGGATTTAGTGCTTAGGATTTGACCGAGCCCAGCCCCTCCTTTTCCCCCTGATAACCCGATACTCTCCTTCCTGACTGCTGCCTCACTCTTCCGAAGGCTCCGCCGGGCCCCACTCGTATACCACTAACTCCCCATCGTCAAATCCAGGCAGCCACAGCTTGCCCACAGCACTGTAGTCCTTGCTAATCCACGCCGTGACATACCCAGCCCCCATCAGAGCATCATCCCTCTTCATGTCCTGCAGATGATAAAAACCTTCCGTGATAACGTACAGCTTCGACCTGTCCCGCCCGTTCTCGTCCTTGTAAATCTTCAGCGGTGCAATATTACCCCGATATAAATTCCTTTTCAGACCCGTCTCCTTCTCCGTCTCCACCATAGCCTTATAGGGCCTGCCTCTTATCCTGAATTCGCCCGTCCAGCTCGCCCGCGCGTCGCCGTTACTGTGGACCCGTAGCATGACCTGACCAAGAACTCGGTCTTCCTCCTCATCATAAATGTCGGCGATATAACGAATCATCTCCTCCTCTATCTTCGGTTGCGCCCGAAACGGAGGACGCCGGCCACCCATGTCGTAGCCGTCCAGTAGCGGGTTGACGAACAAATTACCCTCATCCCAAGGACATGCGTTCGGGTCCGAATACCTGTCTGCTTCACCACCGTGAAATGCCGTAAATGGATTCATCGAACCCGTATAAAGAGCGAAAATCAAAGCCATACCCGCCATCCCAAGAATTAGTATCAAAAAAAGCCCCGCAAAACCCCCAAAAAACCTTCGCACTTTGCTCCCAATCCAACTGTTCTTCATTTTCTTACACCTCTTTCAAACTTACCTTTCTCCCATCTTTATCGTATTGCCGGGCGGCTCACCTCCCAGTGAAACCGCTCAAAGTATTTCTCGTCTGACGTAATCGTAACCTCACCAAATGCCGTATAGTCCGCGTTTATCCACCCCGTTATATAAAGGTCCCCGTCCCTGACGTGGAACCGGTTCTTCTCGAAGTCCGTTTCATGCAGTACGAACTTGCCCTTCGTTATAAAGTAAAGTTTCGACTCGTCCTCATCATCGCCTCCCCCGTAAATCTTCGAAGGGCAAACATATCCTGAAACGCTCCCACTTCCCTCAAAATCAATCTTACTGTCATTATAGTAGTGGGCGCTCCAGCCCCCGCTCACCGTCCCGTTCGTTTGCACCTCCAGGTTCACCGTCCCGCGCGGCGTATGTTCCACGCCCCTCGCCTGTGCGTCCACTGAAAGCCGGATTGTCTCCGAAAGCTCAGGCTGGTACTCTGATGGCTTACCACACGCATCGCTTGGCTGGCTCTCCCGAATCTGCCATTCCTCCCACGGCTTCAGTCCCACTGCGTTCGGGTCCTTCTTCGGCCAGCGGCTCGGAATGTCCAAAAAGTATAGAATTATCCCCGCCACAATAATAATCGCGATTATCGCCATCAGCGCAGAACCCCTAAAAACCGCTCCCCCACGCCTGCGCAGATATAAGACTTCCATCCGTCTTTCTCCTTTTTATAGATTGCCAAACCCCATTATAGACCGCCTTACACCCACCTGCAATCAAACGGCACAAAAAAATAAAAAATTTTTATTTTTTTCCTTTTTACTGTTGACTTTAACACCTTCCTAGCCGTATTATACATATATACAGTAAGGTTGGAGGCGGACAAGTTAAGACCGTAACGTCAGTACTTGCCCGCTCCTTTAATCTAAATGCTCTTTAACAAGTTAACAGTTAAGCCATAAAATGCAGCGAAAGTGCAGCTCAATCGGCGAATACGCATTGCCGACCTGAGTTCAAACAAAAACTGATAATTCAGCACTTTCAGCTGCGTATAGCTAAGTGTTGAGTCTTTTAAAGACGATTTCCCCTTGCCTTTCAAAACAAAGCAAGGGGTTTCGACGAATCAATTTGAAGGGTTTGATCCTGGCTCAGAACGAACGCTGGCGGCGTGGCTAAGACATGCAAGTCAAACGGACCATTAATTTATTAATGGTTAGTGGCGAAAGGGTGAGTAATAGATAGGTAACGTACCCTCTGCTCTGGAATAGCGTCGGTTGCTTCGGCAACTTTCCGAAAGGGGCGGTAATTCCGGATAATAGCAATGGCCTGAGGGCCGTTGCTCAAAGATTTATCGGCAGTTGAGCGGCTTATCTCCTATCAGCTTGTTGGTGAGGTAATGGCTCACCAAGGCTATGACGGGTAGCGGGACTGAGAGGTTGACCCGCCACATCGGGACTGAGACACTGCCCGGACCTCCACGGAGGGCTGCAGTAACGAATCTTGCGCAATGGGCTAAAGCCTGACGCAGCGACGCCGCGTGCGGGAGGAAGTCTCTCGGGATGTAAACCGCTGTCAGGGGTAAGAAAGTCGGCTTCGGCCGATTGATCAGCCCCAGAGGAAGTCACGGCTAACTTCGTGCCAGCAGCCGCGGTAAGACGAAGGTGGCTAGCGTTGTTCGGTATCACTGGGCTTAAAGAGTGTGTAGGCTGAAAGGTAAGCGTCCTGTGAAAGCCCCCGGCTTAACCGGGGAATTGCGAGACGAACTGCCTTTCTTGAGCCAAGTAGGGGTGCACGGAACTGTTGGTGGAGCGGTGGAATGCGTAGATATCAACAGGAACGCCGGTGGAGAAATCGGTGCACTGGGCTTGTGCTGACGCTGAGACACGAAAGCGTGGGGAGCGAACGGGATTAGATACCCCGGTAGTCCACGCCGTAAACGATGTCTACTAGGTTGTGG
>SDBT01011822.1_pt1 | contig 14022 bp, 21 predicted proteins | sample 2277101 | NCBI WGS metagenome assembly SDBT01 (sample SAMN10404973, study PRJNA504765) | marine sediment metagenome | isolation source: marine sediment core GS10_PC15, 103 cmbsf | place: Arctic Ocean: Southern Knipovich Ridge | collected 2010 | reverse complement strand
TTGACATCTTTTATGCTTTTTTCAACAGCGAGCGGTACCTCATTGGCCTTACCGTACCCGACTCCCACCATGCCTGCCCGGTCGCCGACCACGACCAATGCGGCAAAACTGAAGCGCCGACCACCCTTGACCACTTTGGAACAGCGAAAGATTTTCACGACTGTATCTTCCAGTGGGCGCTCTTCTGGAACAGATAGTTTAGCTGGTTCTACTGCCAATTCTTTTCTCCAAACTCAAGTAAGTTTTTTCAAAAAACCAGTCCTGCTTTTCTGGCCGCCTCTGCAAGTGTTTTGACTCTGCCGTGAAACTTATAACGGTTTCTATCCAAGCAGACGCACTTGATTCCGACACCAAGCGCCTGTTTTGCGATTGCTTCACCTACAATTTTAGCGGCGTCTTTGTTGCCCCCGCGGGACACCCGCTCGCGTAACGCCTTGGATCTTGTGCTCGCAGAAACAAGTGTTGCCCCTGCCAGGTCATCTGTAACCTGAGCGTAAATATGTCTATTCGAGCGAAACACCGACAGTCGCGGCCTGTCCGGGGTTCCGAAAACCTTTTTTCTCACGTGATATTTGCGCCTAAGCGCCGCTTTTTTTGCCCTGTCGATTCTCATTTAAAGCAAATCCGAATTATACTGTTCCGGAGGTAAAGGCCTTGCCGGCCTTGTGTCTTACGTACTCGTCGGCGTAACGAATACCCTTACCCTTATATGGTTCGGGCGGTTTTATTTTCCTTATATCCGCAGCAAACTGTCCCAACAGTGATTTATCTATTCCCGAAAGCGTGAACCTTGCGGGAACATCATTGCCCCTCGTCGCGGCGGTGCGAATACTCACCGTTATACCCTTAGGCACCGGTTTTTCGACCGGATGTGAGTAGCCAACCTGTAAAATCAGTTTGCCGCCCTGCTCTTTAACGCTATAGCCTGTGCCGTATATTTCCACTTCCTTCTGAAAACCTTTACTGACGCCGGTTATCATATTGGCAATCAAAGCACGCATCGTACCGTGTAGCTGTTTGTTCAGGCGAACCTGCGGACGTTCATTTTCAACCAATACTTGTCCCGCGGAGTTGTCGATTTTGACCTTTATACGAGGGTGACAATTTAACTGCAAGGTGCCGAGCGGCCCCGTAGCTTTGATGCAGAGGCCGTTCTGCTCGACCTTTACCGCTTTAGGAATAACAACTGGTTTTTTCCCGATTCGACTCATCAGTTCACCGTACAAAGCATCTCGCCGCCGACGTTGGCCTGGCGACAGCTTCTATCACTCATCACACCCTTACTCGTCGAGACGATGGCTATACCCAGGCCGCCCAAAACGTGTGGCAATTCTTCAACAGATGAATAGACTCTTTTTCCGGGCCTGCTGGTTCTTGTTATTTCACTAATTACCGGCCGGCTATTCTCGTCGTACTTCAGAGTTACTCTGAGGATTCCCTGTTTGCTGTCATCAATTCGGTCGAAATCCTCGATGTAACCTTCCTTTCTCAAAACAGACGCTATACCCTCACATATTTTCGACGCTTTTATGTTAACTTGACTTTCATTTATGCGAAGAGCATTTCGAATTCTTGTCAACATATCAGCTATGGGGTCACTCAAACTCATAATCGGCTCCGAGTTGATTCTTCAACCTTAAAATGGGCTCACCAACTGGCTTTTTTTACGCCCGGTATTTTTCCCTCATTAGCCAACGTTCTAAAACAAATGCGACAAATCTTGAATTTTTGATAAACAGCCTTGCTTCTTCCACAAAGCTTGCAGCGAGTATATTCTCTGACGCGAAATTTTTGTTTCTTTTCTGCTTTATTTTCCAGTGCTTTGGTCGACATTCACAGACTCCAAATTAGCAATCGTCAAACACTATGGTCGGGCAGTTGCCGATTCCCTGAAAGGCATACCGAAAAGCGACAGCATTCTCCTTGCTTCGGCATCAGTCTTGGCAGTGGTTACAAATGATATGTTCATGCCCTGCTGAAACTCCACCTTGGCGGCATTGATTTCGGGAAACACACTTTGTTCTGCCAGACCCATGGAGTAATTGCCCTCGCCGTCAAAACTGGCCGGACTAAGCCCGCGGAAGTCTCTCACCCGTGGAATCGCAAGACCAATGAGTCTGTCCATAAACTCATACATCCGCGTCCCGCGGACAGTAACCTTCAACCCGGTCTCCATGCCCTCGCGGACTTTGAAGTTTGAAACACTTTTTTTTGCTTTGCAGACCATAGGTATTTGGCCGGTAATCATCATCAGGTCCTTCTTGGCAAGTTCAAGAAACTTTTTGTCCTGGCTGGCTCTACCTACGCCCATAGAGACGATGATCTTTTCAATCCTCGGTACAGCCATAGGATTTTTATAGCCGAATTCTTCGGTTAACTCAGGAACGACCTTGGACTTATACAAGTCTTTCAAACGTGCCATCAAATACTCGTCTTAACGCAATTAGCCGCCTTTAGGCGGTGTTTTTTAACTGTCAACGTTTACCTGCCCTTCTAACAACGCTGATTTCGCTGCCGTCGACGGCAACTTTTCTTTTACCGCCGTCGCTGTCAAGCTCATAATGGACTCTGCTTCCCTTTGAACTCTTTGGGTCTACCGGCAGAACATTACTTATGTGTATTGGCTGCTCGATGTCAATTCTACCTCCCTGCGGATTCTTGCGCGAAGGCCTAACGTGTCTTTTTGCTATATTGTGTCCCTGAACTACTACCTTGTTCTTTGCCGGGTAGACATGGAGGATCTTTCCGGTGGCGCCCTTATGGTCGCCAGCTATAATCTCAACCAAATCACCTTTTTTCACATGCAGGGCCATTTTTCACATCCTGTACTTCATAATTTATCAGACTTGCGGCATTGTGGTTTAGACCACTTCACTCGCAAGGGAAATAATCTTCATATAGTTTTTCTCACGAAGCTCACGGGCAACTGCACCAAAGATTCGGGTTCCTATGGGATTGCCTTCGGCATCAATCATCACAGCAGCATTGCTGTCGAACCTCACGTAGCTGCCGTCGGAACGTTTCACGGGACTCTTTGTGCGAATGATAACACACTTATGCACTTTTTTGTCATCCAGTTGGCAATTGGGCAGCGACTTTTTGATAGCGACACAGACAACATCGCCTACGCTGGCAACAGGTCTGGTTTTCCCGCTTCGGGACGCACCTCTGCCAAGCACTTTGATGCATAACGCCGACTTAACACCCGAGTTGTCGGCTATATCCAACATTGTTTCCTGCTGAATCACTTTATATATCTCTTACCTGCATCTCGAAGCACGAATACCTGCCTGCTTTCACTGCTTAACTGCCTTTTGTGCGATTCTTACAAGACGCCAACTTTTGGTTTTGCTATAGGGCTTGGACCGGACAACGTCAACGAGGTCACCCAGACTGGCCTGGTTATGTTCGTCATGGACTCCGAGTTTGGTCCTGCGCCGAACGTATTTGCCGTATTTGGGATGCTTGACCTTAAAATCAATAGCCACTTTGATGCTTTTATCACCGCTGTTGCTGATTACGACACCAGTTACAGTTTTCAATTTTCTGTTTTGCATCTTCAGTTCCCAATCGTGCATTCGGCCTGGCCACTTACCGGCTTTGGTGCAATATCGTCTTAAGCCTGGCAATATCGCGCTTGACATTCTTTACGGCTTTGGAGTTTTCGAGCTTTTCAGTAACCGCCTGTGTGCGTAAATCGAACAAATGCCTCTGGAGCTCCTCAAGCTTGCCCTCGAGTTCGTCCGGACTCATTTCACGATAATGTTGCGCCTTCATCAGCCGCTTTCCTTTTACAATGAATGTCTTCGCTTAACGAATCTACATCTGATAGGCATTTTATGCGCTACTCTGACCAATGCCTGCTTCGCGACGTCTTCAGTGACCCCGCCGATTTCAAACATAACCGTGCCGGGTCTGACTCTGGCCACCCAAAACGCAGGCTCACCTTTGCCCTTGCCCATTCGCGTTTCCAACGGCTTGGCACTTACGGGCTTGTGTGGGAATATCCTAAGATAGACCTTACCTTCCCGATGCAAGAAATGGGTCGCAGCGACCCGCCCGGCTTCAATCTGTCTGGCATTTATCCAGCTCCTTTCCAGCGCCTGCAAACCGTATTCACCAAAGGCCACAAAATTGCCCCTTGCGGCATTGCCCTTCATCGTGCCGCGCTGGCTCTTACGGTGCTTTACTCTCTTTGGCATCATTGCCATTCTTTTTGACCCTTATAAAATCTGACCGTCCTTTAGCAGTCAATTCTGCGAGATTTCAGCTTTGTTCTGCAGAGCCTTGCTCGCCGGTACCATTATTATCCGGTAAATCAGCCGCATCAACCTCAGAACCGCTTGTCCGGTCCTCGACAGGCTCGGCTCTGCGCGGAACATTAACTCGCGGCCTCGGTTCAGTACGTCTTGGTGGACGACGGCGCCGAACTTGCTTAGGCTCAATTTCCTCGCCGAATTTGCCTTTGTAAATCCATGCCTTAACACCGATTGCTCCGTATGTTGTTCTGGATGTTGCTATGGCGTAATCCACATTAGCATCCAGAGTGTGAAGCGGGATACTACCAAGTTTTTGTGTTTCCCTTCGAGCCATTTCTGAGCCGGCCAGCCGTCCGGCACAGATGATTTTGACTCCTTTGGCACCGGCATTCATCGCCGACTCGCAATGCTGTTTCATCGTTCGCCTAAACGAGGCCCGTTTAGACAACTGTTCCGCAATTGCCTCTGCCACCAGAGTTGCACTTAGGTCAGGCTCTTTTATTTCGATAACGTTGATGCCTATTTTTCGGCCTGTCATCGCTTCAAGCTCTTCCCGCAGTTTATCGACTTCGCCTCCTCTGGGTCCAATGACCACACCCGGACGCGCACTGTGCAGTGTTACTTTCACTTCGTTGCGTGTTCTGACTATTTCAACTTTTGCTACAGCGCCTTTTGGCATCTGACGGTTGAATTTCTTGTCAATATATTTACGAATTCTCTGGTCTTCGACAAGAAAATCACCGTAATCGGCCTTGGAGGCGAACCAAGTGCTCTGCCAAGGAAGTGTTATCCCTGTTCTAAAACCTATTGGGGATGTCTTTTGACCCATAATTATCTTTGCCCTAAAAATTTATACCTCTGCTACTGTTACATATATGTGAGAGGCCTTTTTGTTAATTGGATGGGCCTTGCCTCTGTCCTTTGGTATCCATCTTTTTGTGCCGATGCGCCGCCCGGCATCATCGACGTGAGTCTCACTAACGTACAGGTTGTCAACGTCAGCCTCCTGCTCGTCGGCGTCCGCTACGGCGGCTTTCAGAACTTTTTCAATCATAGTTGCCGCGCGTTTGCTTGTGAACTTCAACAAGTCCAGCGCATCCTGGACGCTTCGGCCTGCAATCAATTGTGTAACCAGTCGGGCCTTACGAGCCGAAATCGGAGCAAAGCGATAGCTGGAGCGCCACACAACTAAATCATTCACCTTGGCGGCCAGTGCGCTTGCCAGCCTGCCAATGTCGTCTTTGCGAGGTATAGGCTTAAAAAGCCCCTTCTGCCAGTTGCTCAGGGCGACTGCGGCCTTTTCCCTGCTCAGGCCGCCTCTGACCAGTTGGCCAGCCAACTGGTCAGTGCTCATCTGTCGCTCTTGGCAAAGACGTTTTAACTTATCAGCATTTAACATGACTGGTATCTCATTGAGCAGCTTAAAATTACCTTATCTTCTTGCTCGAATGACCTTTGAAAATCCGCGTAGGTGAAAACTCACCTAACTTGTGCCCGACCATATCCTCTGTAACGAAAACCTTGTTAAATGTTTTGCCGTTATGAACCATGAAAGTGAAGCCGACAAACTCTGGAATTATCGTGCATCTCCTCGCCCAGGTCTTTATCGGCTCACGAGAACCTGAGTCCGTCTGCTTGTTGACCTTGGCAAACAACTTCTCATCCACATAAGGTCCTTTTTTGAGTGATCTTCCCATTCGAATTTCTCAACTTCTAATTTCTTGTTTGAGGACTTCCGAATAAATTACAGGACTAACTGTCCCTGCCTTTTATTTTTGCGTCTCCTAATGATTCTCTTGTTACTTATATTTCGCGGATTTCTTGTTTTTCCACCTTTTGCTGGCACGCCTGTGGGTGAACATGGATGGCGTCCGCCGTTTGCCCTTCCTTCGCCGCCCCCCATTGGGTGGGCAACAGGATTCATGGCCTTGCCCCTAACATGAGGTCGGCGTCCCATATGTCTTTTTCTTCCGGCCTTGCCGATTTTGACGTTTTGGTAGTCGGGATTGCTGAGCCGACCGATTGTAGCGCGGCATTCCTTGCGCACCATTCGCATTTCACCGCTCGGCAGGACTATGGTGACCCAATCAGCTTCCTTGGCCACTATTCTTGCAGCGCTGCCGGCCCCTCTGACCAACTTTCCGCCTTGGGCCGCGGTCATCTCGACATTGTGAATCTCCAGGCCGCTCGGAATCGCCACCAACGGCATGGCATTACCGAGCTTGGGCTCGCAGGACTCGCCGCTTTCCACCCGGTCACCGACCCTTATGCCCAGCGGCGCCAATATATACCTTTTTTCACCGTCAGCGTAATGCAACAAAGATATGAAACAATTTCTGTTAGGGTCGTATTCAACAGTCGCTACTTTCGCAGGGACACCATCTTTATCGCGCTTGAAATCGATAATTCGATAAATTCTTCTTGCCCCACCGCCCCTGAATCGAGAGGTAGTGACACCATGATGATTTCTGCCGCCGTTTTTCTTGATCCGCTTGCAAAGCGACTTCTCAGGCTCAGTGGCGGTCAGTTCGGCATAATCATTCACCGAGGCGTTTCGACGCCCCGGAGTCGTCGGTTTATAAATTCGAATACCCATAACTTACATCCTGTAGTTCGTTTTGTTTTTAGAACAAATCTATGTGATACTCCGGTTCCAGAACCACAACAGCCTTTTTCCAGCTTGATGTCTGACCAAAGGTTCTGCCCCTGCGACGATATTTACCCTTGCGGTTGGCTGTTCTGACCTTCCTTACCTTAACGTCATATATTCTTTCGACAGCTTTTTTAATCTGGGCTTTATTAGCTTGTTTGTTGACCTCAAAGGCATACGCCCCTTTGGTATTCGCAAAGTGCATGCCTTGCTCAGTAATTAAAGGTCTAACTATTACGTTATAATCGTCAAGCATTGGCTGTTAATTCTCACTTGCTTTGTCTTTTTCCAAGAGGGACAGAAACGCCTCATAAGTTATCAGTAATTTTCGGTGGTTGCAAATATCACCGGCGTTCAGTTGTGCTACCGATATAACCATTACCTTTGGAATATTCCTGGCGGACTTGTAAAGATTTTGGTCCGCGGTACCGCTTGTCACAAGACAACTGCGGTCAATTTTCAAATTACCCAAAAGGGCCGCAAAACTCCTGGTTTCGGGCTTGTCAAATTTGAGCTCACTGACCACAATGACATCATTGCTCAGAAGTTTGGCCAGAATTGCCGAGTCCCTGGCCAATCTTTTTTGTTTTTTGGGCATACGCTTACCGAAATCCCTGGGTGTCTTGGCAAATGTGACTCCACCTCCGACGCGTTTGCCGGTTCTGATGTTTCCAATGCGTGCGTTTCCCGTACCTTTTTGTCTAAAGACCTTTCTGGTCGAGCCAGCCACCATACCCCTGCTCTTAGTTGCCGCTGTTCCGACGCGTTTGTTGGCGTGGTACATGACAATAGCCTGCTTAAGCAAGGGATATCTGACTGAGCCTCCGAGGAGCACCTCGTCGACCCTTAAACTGTCGACCTCCTTGCCATCTCTGTCGTAAACAGCCACGTCAATCATCTTTTTTAATTCCCGCCTTTAGATATATCAGGCTTTTTTGGCGCTGCGTATAATAACGTAGCCGCCCGCGGGTCCAGGCACGGAACCTTTGACCACTAATAAGTTTTTCTCCTCATCTATCGCCACTAAGCTATGGTTCTTTGTCGTTACTCTGCGGTTACCCATGTGTCCTGCCATTTTCTTGCCCTTCTTGGGACTCCCGCCGTGACCGGCATCACTGGCAAAACTTGAGATCGAACCCGGCGCCCTGTGTTTTCGTTCTGTACCGTGGGAGGCCGGAAAGCCGTGAAAACCGTGTCGTTTCATCACACCGGCGAAACCCTTGCCTTTGTTTGTGCCCACAACATCAACATATTTGCTTTCTGCAAAAACCGAAACCGTCAGAGAGTCTCCCGCTTTGTACTCCGGTTCGGCATCATTCGGCAAACGCATCTCTCTGACAAGTTTTTTCGGCACCGACTTAGCCTTCTTAACATGACCGAGCTGCGGTTTCTTTCTGCGAGACGGCTTGACATCATCATAGCCCAGTTGAACTGCGTTGTAGCCGTCTGAATCCATTGTCTTGACCTGCATAATGACACAGGGCCCGGCCTGTATGACCGTAACGGGCAGCAGCTTGCCTTCTTGGTCATAGGTCTGAGTCATACCCACTTTTTTCCCCAGCAGCATTGCCATTGGTCTGAAAGCTCCATTAACGAAAAAGGCCCATAATTTGATCCTCTCAGGCCTTGATTTTTACAAAGACGCCAGCTGGCACCACCAGACGGTTCAGAACCTCCACCGTTCGTGCATTTGCCTCGTGAATATCTATCAGACGCTTGTGAGTCCTCAATTCAAACTGCTCACGTGACTTTTTGTCAATGTGCGGACTGCGCAAAACAGTGTACCTCTCAATCCGTGTTGGTAACGGTACCGGGCCACTGACCCGGGCGTTGGTCCTTCGGGCGTGCTCTACTATCTCTTTGGCGGATGCGTCAAGCGCACGGTGGTCATACGCCTCCATTTTGATCCTAATTCTCTCAGTTTCAGTAGCCATTACCTTGCCCTACATTTTCGAGGATGAAAGTGCCTCTTTAAAATTCAAACATCACAATTTATAAAACGCTAAAGTATAACAACTTATAAATCAAACACAAAACAAAAAGCCGCTCTTGGTGTATAGCTCTGCTGCCTGCTAAAACTATGTCGCTTGTTTTTTGGCAGGAAAGGCACTTTTTACTGGTTGTCTTTAATCACTCAGTTGACCGTCACCAAACTGGAGGCAACCAATAACCCGGCCTTCCTTAAAGAATTCGGGTTCGGGTCAACACCTGACCCTTCCAGAACTGCCTAGCACCTCTGGTGTACCCCTAACTCCAACAGAGCACTTATACATCCATCCGTGACCACTATATTATCGACATGTTGCAGCCCAACTCGTAAACGCAAAGTCGTCCGTGACGATGCTCGCTACGGCTGAAAACCCTTATATATATCGCGCAAATTGATGTCTGTCAACAAAATCTCGATAAAAATTTCACCTCAAACAAAGAAATTTTGCTTCAAACCCGAAATATTGCCTGTTTTCACAGGATAATCTGCCTGGCGACCTGCTCGGGGACCTTTTCGTAGTTCAACGGCTCGAGAGTGAACGTCCCGCGTCCGGCCGTGGCGCTTCTAATTTCGCTTGAATAGCCAAACATTTCAGCCAGTGGCACCTTGGCATCAATTACACGCATCTTTCCATGCACCCGACAATTAGTAATTAAGCCCCTTTTTCCAAGCAAATTGCCCTGTACTGCCCCGAAACTGGACTCTGGCACTATTGCTTGGAGTGTCATTACCGGCTCGAGCAAAACCGATCCGGCGTCTTTTTCAGCCTTTTCTACGGCAATTGTGGCAGCCTGCTCAAACGCTAGGTCTGAAGAGTCTACGGAATGAAACGAGCCATCAATCAGCGTAACTTTAACTCCCACAACAGGATAGCCGGCCAAGACCCCACTGGTCAAAGCATCTCTGGCTCCCCTTTCCACCGCAGGGATATACTCTTTAGGCACCCTGTTGGGACTGGCTTTGTTCTCAAATTCGACGTCGCGGCTGCAATGACCGTCCTCAGTCAACAACGGTTCAAGCATCAAAACAACGTGTCCGTATTGCCCGTGCCCGCCTGTTTGACGCACAAATTTACCCGCTGCTTGTGCTAATTTCGTAATGGTTTCCTTATAAGCAACGCGGGGCTTGCCCACCCTGACATTTACACCTTTTTCCCTTGTCAGTTTGTGCTGGAGTATCTCCAAATGCAGTTCGCCCATTCCGCGGATGATTGTCTGGCCGGTTTCGGCATCGACCTTGCATTCAAAAGTGGGGTCTTCGCGCTTCAACTTCCCCAAGGCATCGGCCAATTTTGCTTTTTCTGCCGAGGTTCTGGGCTCTATTGACATACTAATGACAGTTTCGGGGAAGGTGATGCTTGGCAGGCAAACGGGGTTTTTCGGGCTGCAGATCGTATCGCCCGTAAGTGTTTCTTTTAGGCCCACGACCGCCACAATATCTCCGGCGCTGGCTGAGTCCAGGATTTTCCGCTCATCAGCATGCATCTCAAATATCCTGGTAATATTTTCTCGTTTATTACGATTTACGTTTAAGACCCTCGTCCCGGATTTTAATTTTCCCTGATAAATCCTCAAAAAGTGTAGATCACCGTGGATATCACCGGTTATCTTAAATGCAAGGGCGACCAAGCCAGCGCTTCTGTCGCACTTAACCGAGACCTTTTTACTTTTATCAGTCGGTTTATGACCGAGTATGTCAGGTTTATCCAACGGGGAGGGCAGATACGCCACAACACCATCAAGCAGCCTTTGTATGCCGACATATTTCAGGGCTGAACCAACAAGCACCGGATGAAGTTTGTTGGCTAAAGTCGCCTGTCTGACCGCCTTGTTAATCATTTGAACGTCAATTGACTTATCGTGCACATAGGCGTCCATTAACTGCTCGTCATATTCGGCGGCGAGTTCAATCATCAGCTTCCTTTGCTGCTCGGCCGTCTGTCGCAATTCGGCCGGAATCTCTGTTTCCTCAAAAGTTGCTCCGAGCTTCTCGGTCTTGTAGAAAACGGCCTGCATCTTTATAAGGTCTACTATCCCTTTAAAAGAGTCTTCGGCTCCGATAGGGATTTGCAGCAGAATAGGGTCAGCAAGCAGTCTGTCCCGGATGCTTTCAACGGTCATCTCGAAATCGGCGCCGACCTTATCCATCTTGTTTACAAAGCAAAGGCAAGGCAGGCCGTATTTTTGTCCCTGTCTCCAGACCGTCTCGCTTTGGGCCTGTACTCCTTCGCTTCCATCAAATACTGCTACTGCTCCGTCGAGGACGCGCAGAGACCGTTCGACCTCCGCGGTAAAGTCGATGTGGCCCGGCGTGTCAATAAGGTTAATTTCAGAATCCTTCCACGGACACTTTGTTGCGGCCGAGGTAATAGTAATACCTCTTTTCTGCTCCTCCTCCATAAAGTCCATGACCGCGGTGCCTTCGTGCACCTCCCCCATTTTGTACGTCTTACCCGCATAATAGAGTATTCGCTCGGTCACCGTAGTCTTACCGGCGTCAATATGAGCAATAATTCCGATATTGCGTAACTTTTCTAAATCACTGGGCATCGGATAGACCCCTATCTGCTATGGTGTAGCTGGTCCGGACTGGCATCTGATAACTTACCTGGCATTGGCATTAAGTCGCATAACAAAAATAAGGATAAAAAAACTGCCACGGTTTCTAACCTTACATACCGTGGCAGCTTAAAAACAACCGTTCTTACCAGGCAAAATGAGCGAACGCCTTATTTGCTTCGGCCATTCTGTGCACATTTTCCCTGGTAGTCATTGCTCCTCCGCGGCTGTTGTAGGCATCTATCAATTCAGTAGCTAATCGTTCGCACATAGGTTTGCCTTTCTTGGCTCTGGCAGACTGTATTATCCAACGGAGGGCAAGTGACTGCTGGCGTTTGGATCTCACCTGCATCGGTACCTGATAGCTTGCGCCACCGATACGCTTGCTGCGAACTTCGAGAGCCGGTTTGACATTATTTACCGCAGTCTCGAATACATCAAGTGGACTGCTGTCTTTGATTTTCTTGGATATAATGTCCAGGGCATCATAAAAAATAGTCTGCGCAACGCTTTTTTTGCCACCCCGCATTAGACAATTAATGAACTTCGAGACCAGTTTGTTATCGTACACAGGGTCCGGCTTTAACTGTTGACTTGAAGCAGTGGGTTTTTTCGCCATTCTTCGTCCTCGAATCTCGATCCTCGATACTCGTTTTGCCTACGAGCACCGAGTATCCGGCATCGGGTTGCTACTTTTGTTTCTTCGAACCGTATTTACTTCTACCTTGTTTGCGGTTATCCACACCGGCACAATCAAGTACGCCGCGGATTATATGATAGCGGACACCGGGTAAATCCCTGACTCGGCCCCCACGAATCATAACCGCGCTGTGCTCCTGGAGGTTGTGGTCAATGCCTGGTATGTATGCTGTAACTTCCTTGCCGTTAGTCAGTCTGACACGTGCAATTTTGCGCAAAGCCGAGTTAGGTTTTTTGGGCGTTTGGGTTCTTACGATAAGGCATACACCTCTTTTCTGCGGCGAGCCGCTGATTTCGGAAATTCTCTTTCTGCTCTTGGACTTTGCCCTTGGGCGTCTAACTAACTGGTTTATAGTAGGCATAATTTACTTCCACTTTTTAATCGCTTATTTTCAATCGCTACATGTCATTAAATTCCCAAGGCCTCCTTTATTGCAGCCTCTGCTTTGGCCTCGGCGTCTTTGGCATCCTTAACATCTGCGAACTCCTTCGGCAACGGCGCTTCGGCAAGGTGCTTGATCTTAACCTCCAGATGCGGCTTGAAAGCCGTACCTGCCGGTATCAAATGCCCAAGTATTACATTTTCCTTCAGGCCGAGCAGGTTGTCCACTTTACCGGAAAGGGAGGCCTGAGTCAAAACCTTAGTTGTTTCCTGGAAGCTGGCCGCAGCAATGAAGCTTCCGGACTGCAAGCTCGCCTTTGTTATGCCCAAAAGCAATGTCATTGCGGTTGCAGGCTTTGGCTTTCTCCCCTTCGCCGGCGCCCCGCCTATCGTCTCGACCTTATCGTTGATATCAGCAAGCTCATCCTTTCCTATAATCTGGCCCTCGTTTAAATCAGTGGTATCTCCGACCTTGGTAATCTTGACACTATAGGAAAGCCTTTCATTCTCTCTTCGGAATTCGAATTTATCAACAACCTCACTAGGCAAATATGAGCTGTCACCAACAGATTCAATCTCAACTTTACGCATCATCTGAGAGCAGATTATTTCAATGTGTTTGTCGTTGATGTTTACACTTTGCGAGCGGTAGACGTTTTGAATTTCCGCAATTAAATATTTCTGCAATGCTTCTTCGCCTTTGATTCTGAGAATATCGTGTGGCACGAGCGGACCGTCTGTCAGGGAGTCTCCAGCCTCGGCAATATCTCCGGTATGAACGTTCAGGTGTCTGTCTCGTGGAATATGGTGTTCCTTCTCCATTCCGGATTCGGAGCGAATTATAACCGTCATCTTGCCTTTTCGCTTATCGCTTCGCAGCTCAACGCGGCCGCTAATCTCAGCCATTGCCGCTGGGTCTTTCGGTTTGCGAGCTTCAAATACCTCTGTAACTCTCGGCAGCCCACCTGTGATGTCCTGAGTGCCGCTGATCCCTCGTGGCTGATGAGCCAGCAACTGACCTGCCTGAACCTGCTGTCCTTCGGTGACCTCGACCCTTGCCCCTGCGGGCAGGTAGTGGACATCAAGTATTTTGCCTGCTGAATCCTCTATGATAATCTGTGGATGAGTATCACCCTTATGCTCTATTACGACGGGCCGGCCAATCTGACCTTTGCGTTCTTCCTCAAAGCGAATCGTCTCACCTTCTATAATATCCACAAAAGCGATTTGGCCGGGCACTTCCGCCAGGATCGGGATGCGGTGTGGATCCCATGTGAACAGCTTGGTTCCAACTTTTACCTTATGCTTGTCCTTGACCAAGACGGTGGCACCATAAGGGACCTTGAACCGGTCGAGCTCCCGATTCTTTTCGTCAAGCACAGCTATCTCGCCTTTGCGTTTTAGTGCTATTGTCTTCTCCGTACCATCTTCCTGGCCGAAAGAAACAGCATTGATGTCGCGATACTGAACTTTCCCCGCCTGTG
>SDBT01011821.1_pt1 | contig 14023 bp, 15 predicted proteins | sample 2277101 | NCBI WGS metagenome assembly SDBT01 (sample SAMN10404973, study PRJNA504765) | marine sediment metagenome | isolation source: marine sediment core GS10_PC15, 103 cmbsf | place: Arctic Ocean: Southern Knipovich Ridge | collected 2010 | reverse complement strand
GGATTTGGAGCCTTATGGGGTTTATTTATCCTCAATCGGCGCGATTCAATCGACCCCCACAAGTGTTTTTGGACTTATGGGTAACAACCCTGTTAATCCAGTCCTCGCTACCAATGACAGCGGCTTCGTTTCCTATATATTTGCTGCGGCAAATCAACCTACTCAGGGAATGGGTAATGAGGAGCCTAGATGGGCAGCGATGCCTATCACTTGGATTGCCTTCAACAGCGTCCCTCTCACGAAAGGGTGGATTGGTTTCGTGAAACATAAGTTTTCTGCAGCATCTAAAGCTGAAGGTATTCCCACAGTGGGAGAAGCTGTAGATATTCTTACCGGTCAGGAGTTCAAAGTCTTTAGTAGTACTACCAGTTTCTTCTTAAGGAAGACCTAGTACATGTTGCGCCAGAGTCCGCCTACTACCAGCGGGATAGTGGTTCTATCTGGTTCTAATAACTTTGGACTCGGTGGTGATTTCCCGGTATTCGCGAACATACAGATTGATTACGAGGCAGAGGATCAGAGATTTGACCCAATCATGGAGTTGGCATCCTCTATAACTGCAAACGAAGTGGTCACCCCTCGGGTGCTTACTCTTATCAACCTCAATGACCACGAAGCTACTCCTTTACATCCCCTTATGTTTCTCGCTTCCTCTATAACTGCAAACGAAGTGGTCACCCCTCGGGTGCTTGATATCAAATTTGATATAGAGGATGATCGGGTCCAGACATTTTTGCAGTTCGTACCGTTCGGTCTTGATAGAAAAATAACCTCTACCTCGGTCACTACTAGCGGTATAGTAATTTTAGAGTTCTTCCCTGGAGCGGACGATGTATTTGTTCCTTACGCACCCCCAATCTTCATAAATCAAAGAGTATTCCCCGTCACATTCTCCGGCATAGGGGAGCGTTTATTCCCGGAGGAAAATAGGAGAATCTATCCAGTACTACCACAATTTTCCGTTATTACGCCAGGCGATTAAACATGAAGAAAACACACTGTAGAAAAGGACACGAATTTACCGAGGAAAATACTTACGTTTATCCTGATGGCCGTAGGAAGTGCTTGATCTGTGCACGTAGCAACAACCAAAAATGGTATATAGAGAACATAGAATATGAAAGAGCACGAAGTAAAGAATACGGCAAGAATAACCGTGACAAGTTAAACAAATACATGCGAGAGTGGTCTAAGAACAATCCAGACAAGGTTAGGGATGTTTCTTTACAGAGTAGATATGGTATAGGTTTGGAGGATTACGAGGCCATGTATACATCTCAGGAGGGGAGATGCGCTATTTGCGGTAACTCTTTTCCTCAATTACATGTAGACCACGATCACGACACTCAGGAGGTAAGAGGACTTCTGTGCAGAGTCTGCAATATTGGCCTTGGGCATTTCAAAGATAGTCCCAGCCTTTTAGCAAGAGCTGTACGGTATCTAGAAAAGCAACTAATCACACCAGGAGACTAAATTGGCCGGCACATATAACATAAACACATACAATAGTGCCCTTTATAATGCCGGCCGAGATGATCGTGGTGCGATTATCAGATCCATAATCCAAGCCCACACCGGTCCGCACATTCAGGCCGTCGTGGGAGCTGACCCTAGACTGCCTGCTAATCAGTCTGGGGTTTCTTTTATTACAGACTTCACCATCATTGAGGGAACGGTACGTAAGCCCCCTCTATGTTACAACTTTCCAGACCTTAAAGCAGTCATGCGGGTTATGCAGGTGGGTTCTCTAGACTTAGATGCCAACATCTTTGCTCAGAGATTCTTTGATATGCCTGCATGTACCTATCCGGTAGCGTTCCTACCGGAACTGCGTGCATTTATCTTCGCATTCATAGAACAAGACCTTGGTGCGGACATTTTTGGTATCCTAGCTCAGTTGGATCTGGGTGCGATCATCCAGATTGTCCAGGAAGATTTGGGTGGAATCATTCTGGGAATCGCTGCCCCGAATTTGCCCGGTCGGATATTCTCCCAGCTCGCTCCGAATCTGGGAGCCATCATTTGGTCCCCTGTGGATCTGCCTGCGTCCATCATCCCGGTTATCTTCTCCGATCTTCCAGGTCGCATCTTCGCATTCAATTTCGATGACATGCCTGCTAAGATGTTGGGTATCCCAGCTCCTCAACTCTTTGCTAGAATCAAGGGTTTTGCATCAGCGACTGCTGATCTCCCCGCTGTTCTAATCTCCAGACTGGAGCAGTTCTTGGGAGCCCAGGTTAACGCACAGTATCCAGGACCTAACGACATGATAGCGTCCATCGCACACGATGGTGGGTCAGACTTTAATAACATGTTGGGTCTTCTTCGTATCCGTAATCCCGGCGTCGGAGATTTAATTGCTACTATCGGTAGAGAATTCGAAGTGGAGTTCGACCTCCAAGCTCGTATTGATTTCTTATCTTCGGTCACCTTGTCAGCTTCAATGGGCGCGCTTCCTCTGGGAATTTTTGACCGGTTCTTAGCTGGAACATTGCAGCCTGTTCACGCCGTGGGTATACCTGCTAGCATTGAGTCCAATGAGAACCTCAAGAATCTAGCCGCCAGTATCGAGGCGCTTGCAGGAACCGCAGATCTTTCTGCATTCCTACGTGCCGCCGAGACTTTTGTTACCGCCATACTTACAGTAAGCACCCTGAATGCCTTCGATCTAAGAGCCACCATAGGCAACCCGGCATGCGCTGGTGGTTCAGCTAATGCAGTTCTTAACGCGTTTGCTAATGCCCAGCACGCTAAGGATATGGGTGGTTTTATTCAGTCGTTTGTTGAGAATAATCTCGGCGCAACAATCAATCTGAAAGAGATCTTTTACGCCATGGATACTATCGGTGTGACCTTCTCTCCCCGGGCCAATCGTCCTGTTATATTCCGTACCACGGATACTATTCCTGTTACATTCTCTCCTTTCCGTGGGTTGAATTTGAGCGCGGTTATTACAGCAGGGCAGCCCCGTATAGATCTGGCAGCCACTATCCAGGCGATCATACTATTACCCCGCGTCGACCCCTCTGTTGACAGAATTACTGCTGCGGAGCTTAGACCGGACCGCGAGTTCGACGTTCAGGAGTTGCGCTTCCAGATGGAAGGTGAGCTTCTGGATTACTTCTATGTAAATGGTACTGATGATGCCTTTATAGCTGACGGTACCAAGGATTGGAAGATCAACATTAGATCTTTCCGAGAAATTGCAGCGGGCTTGTTCGGAGAGTTCGCTGCCGGAAGGGTATGTCGCCTGGGCGGGTTAACTTCCTTCGCCACTTTGGACGAAGCGGTACGAAACTGCATCGCTGTCGTTATTGGTCAGGAAGGTGAGTCGGACATGAGTGCAAACATCTTTGTAAGTGGTGGTACTGCTGCGCTGCCTGCCACACTGTCTGCCAGCGACACCTTCGGAGACATGAATGCTCTGGTTAACAGAGTATTCCCAGTTGATTTAGGTGCAGTGATTGGACTTTCACCTAGCAGCGCATTGACTTTGCAGGGTATAATTGAAGGTCAGAAATCAGACGGGGCCACCTTAAACGCGTTCATTGCTCTTAATAACCAAGGCAATATTCCAGCCCAGATTGGAGCCGCTGGTGGTCATGGAAATCTCCAAGCGATTTTTCCTAAGATCTTCTCGTTCAATTCGATCCTCGCGTCGTTGAGCGCCTTTAATAACCAGTTTGCTCTCCGTCTTGGAACTGCTGACAATCAGCAGGTAGAAGGCCCCACCCTTGATGAGTTGGGTCTGGAGCAGTTCGTCTCTCAGAACTTTACCGTGTCTTTTTGGTTTAGAAATGAGCGAGGGAACGTACCCTTCCAGTTCGAGGCCATAGCAGGCGCATCTTCTAGTTTCAGCTGGACGGATGGGTTTGGTTTTAACTGGGAGAGTCCTACAGCCATTCGTTTCTGGTACAAAACTTGGAACAACCAATTTGTGATTGGAACGGTTGATGATAATCTACAGTACCTTCATCTGGTAGGAGTATATGATGGTTCTGACATTTACTTCTATATCAATGGGGTATTGCAAGGATCTTCGCCTTCCCCCGGTCTGGATCGTGGTATCTTAAACTCCACCTTCAAGATTGGAAACATTGCGGATACTGGTACCCCAACTGCCAATTACGCACGTGGTGTCTACGAGGATGTATCCTTTTGGAAGAGAGACCTCTCTTCTGACGAAGTCTTCGAGCTTTTTGATTATGGTAGAGCTTATGATGATCTGTCAGTCGCTGGTACTTTCTATACTCCCGACCAACAAAGAATTTGGTGGGACACAGATAACACCGTGGTAAACGAAACTTATCCTATAATAGAAGACAGATCTCCTGGTAACAACGATGGTACTTATGTCAATGCCCCGGTAGATCAGAATGATGTAATCGAAGTTACTCTCCCTGTCCGAAATAATGTTTCAATGGATTTTCCTGACGGGGACTCCTATTTTGTAACTACGACCGCAGATAACGGTGTACCAGTAGACGGTACTGGTTCGTTCTCGGTGCTCGCGATTGTTCGTAACCAGACCAATGCCTTTGCTAAGATTTTAGGAGCTTGGAATTCAGCTCAAACTGGAGGTGCAGATGCGGCAATGCAGCTCCGGAAATTCTCTAGTGGTTTTGGTAACGTCGTTCTTGGTGGGGTGCAGAATACTGCGAACTCACCGTCGCAGCCGAACTTCGCTATCTTCCTCGATAATACAGGGACAACGTGGTACCAATTGATAATGACTTTCAATGAATCTACTGGTGACTGCAAGGCGTACATGGACGCAGATTTTAAACAAAACATTGTACTTACTGGTACCAGAAAGTCTTGGTCAGAATTCACAATAGGCGCTGCTAGAGTGAGTGACGTCATTAGTGAGTTCTGGTTTGCAGAGATCGATACAGTAGCTGTGTGGGATACAGAGCTTACACAAAGCGACGTCGATGCTGTTTATAACAATGGAGATTTCGAAGTGGACCTCACCGTCGTGGGGCCTGAGACTAATTTAGCAGCATGGTACAGACTAGGGGAGTCAGGAGATACTCTGACCACTCTACAAGATAAATCAGGTAACGGTCATGATATGGTACGGGCAGGCGTCGCGTCTAATGTAATTGTCGAAGATGTTCCGAATTAATTTCTTGACATCAAGGGGAGAATGACGTATAGTTGATACGTAAAGACAGGAAGCACCTGTCGTATTACTTATGGAGAGGTCTACATGAAAATTGAGATTGCTGCGCAAGATTTAAAGCGCGCGCTGAACACGTGCAACGAGATTGCACCTGCCAGCTCCGCTATCGCAGAAGAGAAGACGGGCGTCCTTGTTCGCGCAGAAGGCGACACTGCTGTTTTCACTTCTTCCGATGATAATTTAGGTGTTCGGGTCCAGGTACCCGCCATCGTTAAAGAAGCCGGAGAGGCTTTGGTAAAGGCAGGGTCAGTAGCAACCTCTGTTACTGCCACTTTTGAGGATTTTGGTTTCGACAATGAGTCAAATACTGTCACATTGGCAACCACCTCGAAGAGTACCCTTAAGATCTCCGGTGGTAATCGTGTCTCTGAGGGACAGACCCTCAAGCACGTGCGGAACTTCCCGCTTCTGAACTCTGGTTTCTTTATTGAGGCTCCTGAGTTTAATGACGCATTGTCCACCGAGTTCCCTACCTTCGAGTTCATGGACGGCATGTCTAAGGTAAGCCATGCTGCTTCTAAGGACGCTTCCAAACTACACTTCAACTGTATTCAGCTTACTCTTACGGACAACGAAGTTGTCTTCGCCGCAACAGACGGCATTCAAATTGCAGAGTTCAGACGAGCCGCCGAGGTCAATGGCCTTCGCGGCTCTTTCATTTTGGGGCTTAAGTTTGCAACCGTAGCCTCCAAACTGGTTAATCCTGCATTTGACGCTGTTGATATGTATGTTGAGGATGATCAGTTCTTCCTGAAGAGTGGCGGTACTGTCTTGGTGGGTACTTTGATTAGTACCGCTTTCCCGGATTACACTGCTTACATGGATACTAAGGGTCTACAGCTAGCTACCTTCCCCCGAGACGCTTTCATGTCTGTTCTCCAGGGAATGCAGCCCACTGTGGATGCAAAGAGCCATCGTCTCGTAGTGGATGCCTTCAAGAAGGGTAACGCCAGTCTTTCTACCTCCAGCATTAGTGGAGAAGCGGAAAGCTCTGACCTTGAGGTGAATACCCCTGATGACTTCACTCTACACTTCGACTCCATGTTGCTTCAGAACTCTTTGCGGCAGCTGAAGGGTGAGGAATTTGAGTTCTATTTCACCCAGGACGCACGCGGTGTGCTACTGAAGTCGCCTAAGGATGAGGATTTCAAGGCGTTTGTTTGTACCCTCAAGAAGGTTGACTAATGAGCCTATACTTCGACCAAGAAGAGGCGATTAAAACTCTTCAGGATCGAGGTTATCGGGTCATCAAGGTGGAATTCCCGGACACGTCGTCGGTAACCACCATGAAGAAACTGGTAGAGTATTTCTATGCTCGCCGGTTCTTTTACAATTCTGAACGTACGTTCCCTGCTTCCATTGATTGGAAGAAGGATAACCTCTACGCGTCAGATTTAGTACGTTCAAGGCAAAAACTAGGTCTTAGTAGGAAGGATGCCGTCAGAGAAGCAGCCGCTTTGGTCGACGCATTGTTCAAATACGAGAGTTTTCTGAAGCTCCGTGAGCCTATCAACCACCTGACCATTCTTACGTCCCGTCCTGTTATGGATAGGATTTGTAACTACATGAACGCAGAGGTCAGTGAGGTGGAGGAGTGCAAGACCGGTGAGTATATCGATAAGATCAACAAGATCTATGATCGAGAGTATGCTCAGAGAGACTTTGAAAAGGCTGCGGAATCACGAAAGAAGATTTTGGAGAAATTAAATGACAACAGCTAAGGAAAGCAATCAGATCATTGGCGTGACCACCAAGGCGATTGAAAAAGAATATGGTCACGTAATTAAGTGGCTCGGAGAGGCAGCTGATGAAAAGCGTGAGTATTTGTCCACCGGTTGTTTGGGTTTGGACAATGCTGTAGGACGTGGTGGTTTTGAACGTGGTCTTATTCTTGAGATCTTCGGGAACGAGGGTGTCGGGAAGAGTTTTCTTGGTTATAGTGTGATGCTTGAGGCATGTAAGATAGGACATAAGTGTGCTATCGTGGACGCGGAGAACTCTCTGGATCCGAGCCTCTTACTCCGAATTGGACTCCCTGAGAAGCAGGTTATGGTCGTAGACGGGGCACCAACCGGGGAAGCCAACCTAAGTATTGCTCAAAGCTTGATGGAGACTGGAGAGTTTGCGGTAGTCATGATTGACAGCGTAGCAGCTTTGGTTCCAGAGGCGCGCATGGAGGCAGACTTTGACCAACAGTCAATGGGACTGCACGCACGGCTCCTGAGCGCAGGGATCCAGAAGATTCTACCTGTAGTCAAGAGGACCAACACGCTCTTGATCTTCATCAATCAGATCCGAAACAAGATCGGATCTTATGGTAATCCTGAGACTACCACAGGGGGTAAAGCCCTGCCTTTCTATGCAGCATATCGTGTGCAGGTACACGGTGGTCAGTCTAAAAGCAGTAAGTTGATGGACGGAGGCGGTGAAGTATATGGTCACCGAACCACGTTCAAGGTAGTGAAGAACAAGCGAGCCGCTCCCTGGAGACAGGCAGAGGTAGATCTGATTTATGGGCTCGGATATGACACGGACGGTGAATTACTGGATTTGGGTGTGGATATGGGCCTGATCGAGAAGGGTGGGGCCTGGTTAACTTATGGGGAGTACAAGTGGCAGGGCAAAGAGAAGGCTAAATTAGCCCTGCAGAAAGATATTCCTATGCGAGACGCCCTAGAGAAGCAATTACGTCTTATAATTACAGGGGAAGTAGTTGACGGTCCTGTAGAGGCGAAAACCGAAATCGAAGTAGATGGAGAGACAGTAGATGATAAGTCACCTCGCAAAAAGCGTGCTGGAAAGTCTGCAGACAGCTCTTCCTAATACTCTAATCAAACAAGAAGAGTATGTAAATTACAAGGGACAGAGATTGTTCTTCGACTTTTACCTCCCTACCCTACATCTTTACGTTGAGGTACAGGGGGTACAGCACACTGAGTTCAATAAACACTTTCACAGCGACGCTGCCGCCTTCAAGGGGCAGAAGAGGCGTGATGGGCTCAAGCGTGAGTGGTGTAGTCTGAACGATAATACCCTCCTCTGCGTAAATTATGATGAAATTCCTATAACTACAGGGGATTTACTTACCAAAATAGAAGAGGCACAAAATGATTGAAGACCTTGTAAGAGATAGACTAAAGCAGGTGTCGGACGACTTGTCCTTACACTCAGCGGCCCCACCGTCTGGCATTGAGGAGGTGTTTAACTTCAATGCTCGTCAGATGGAGGCTGTTTCTCCTCAAGTTTTGTCCCAATATGTGGTTATGTTGGGCCAATATTTAATCACTCTTCAGTATCGCTACAACGTGTCTCGGGTAGAGGCGAGCACTAAAAAGAAGGTACTTGATCGTAAGGTTAAGTCTCTTCTTCAGGCAGGAAATGTACCCGGAAAGACCCTATCAGAGCGAGAAGCTAACGCTATAGCGACTGATGTTGAGTTGCAGATGCTAGAGCAGGAGCTTGACATCTGCTCTGCTGAACGTGATCTCCTGGATGGGGTAGATAAGCCTATTATTGAGCTTATGAATGCGATTAAGGCGGAAAATAACCGCCGAAGAGACGAAAGAGCTATAACTTCTAGGGAACGTAGTTAATGGATCTAGAGCAGACCAAGGTTAAGTTCGCTCACGCAGGAAACGAGGCTGCTGTCATCGCCTGTGTCCTGAAAGAACCTACAAATTTCTTTGAGGTCGAGTCAAAAATGGGGGACGGTGACTTCCTCACCGCCCACAACCGTGCCTTGTGGATCATCATCAAGGGCTTGATGCGTGAAGACCTTGCTACCCTTGATGCCTCGGCTATTCTTACTCAGTCTAGCGTCATGAACATGGATGATAAGATTGGTGGGTACGATTACGTCAATGCTTTGTTCGATAAGAGCGTAGATCCTAACAATATTGAGTTCTATATCAAGAAGGTCATTGACGCCAGCACTAAGTTCAAAATCATTCGAGCCTCTGCTGAGATTCAGGAACTCACAGATAAGAATCGCATCCTGTCCTCGGAAACTTTGGATGCCGAGACCATTGTAGGTCATGCACAAGAGCAATTTCTGAAGATTTCAGTGGAGAGTAACAAGGGTACTGACGCGGTAGATATCTCTGAGGGACTGGTTGAATTGGTAGAGGAGGCCAAAGCTTCCCCGACCAAAGTTCGCGGTCTCGAAACCGGATTTCCCCTGCTTGATGAAGCAATTAACGGTCTGGAGCCTGGAACCTTGACAGTCCTAGGTGCCCGCCCGAAGGCAGGTAAGTCCGCTACGTTGATGAATATGGCTAAGTACATGGCGTACCAGACAGATCAGCCAATTCTCTATCTGGACACGGAAATGAGCACCAAAGAGCAGCAATTCCGTCTTTTGGCAATTTTATCTGGCGTACCAGAAAAAGAGATCAAGAACGGTACCTACACAACCAACCCGGAGTGGGACATGGCAGTGGATGAGGCGCTCCAGATCGCTCGGAGTGGGAAGATACTGCATAAGTACTACCCCGACTTCACAGCTGAGGGAGTGAGCGCTCTCACGCGAAAGTACAAGCACCAGCACAATATTGGCTGTGTAATCTTTGACTACATTAAGCTCCCGGATGCAGATCTCCAGCAGATTGGGAAGGTAAAAGAGTACCAAGCCCTTGGTTATTTGTGCGTAGCGCTCAAGAACCTCGCAGGACAGTTGGAGATACCAGTTTTGACAGCAGCCCAGATTGGCCGTGACGGAGCCAACAAGGGACGCGTCACTGCCATCGACTTCGCTGACTCAGATCGCATCCTGAGGTACGCAAATACCCTCTTGGGACTGTCTCCTAAGACCCAGGACGAGATGAAGAAGTTGGAGGAGGAGTATGGTCGGGACGCTGCGATTGCGATGGGAACACACCGCTTGCAGATCCTGGATACTCGTGCAGGTGGCACCAATTACGGGGGTATTGACATGTATTTCCGAAAACAAATTCTAACAATGCAAGAATCCCGTACCCAGTTGAGAGACTTAATGAAGGGCAACGGCCAGGAGGACAACGATGGATATTAGAGAAATTCTAGAGCTAGTAGGTATGGTAGCGGGGACCGCAAGTCTCGGAACGTTGCTGTATTTCTATTACACCAACCCTAAAGTGAAGGAAATAGTGGATAAAGGTATGAAATACCTGCCTTTCCTGCTATCTTTCGCAGGCCGATTCGTCAAGGATAAGAAGGGAGAGTTCGACCTTCACGACATGTTGAAGGTGACCGAGCGCTTGACCCTTTTCCTTAGAGAAACGATCAATGACCCTGTAAATACCAGTTTTGAGGACGTTGAAGAGGAAACTTATGCATTCCTCAGTAAGGAATTGAACAGGTACAGGAAGGCAGGCGTAAGCGGCGTGCCTGATATCAGCGATGATGTGTTGAAGGTCAATGTTAACGTAGTATTTCAGCAGATTGTAAGGATTATGCAGCATGAAGATCAATCCGGAAACGATAGCTAACATAAAGCTTACGGTAGACCCCGAAAGCGTGCTTAATCACCTTGGTTTCAACATAGTCAAGCGTGGTGTTAAAGAGCTACGTGGTCCGTGTAAAATTCACGGCGGGGACAACATCACCGGCTTCCGATTCAACTTGGAGAGCCGTACATGGTGCTGTTATACCCGTCATTGTGAGGGTGAGGGGGACAGAGACCTAGTTGGTCTGGTCCAGAAGGCAACGGGATCCTCGTTCGTTGAGTCGGTGCGTTTCCTAGCTGACATAGCAGGGGTTGACCTTGACAATCAGGAGGCGCTGTCCGAACAGTACCTAGAAATGAAGCAAAAACGGGAGATACTGCAGGAGATTAAGAAATCTCAGCCTGTCGCCCTAGTTACCAATCATTTTCCAGAACTGGTTCTGGAAGATCTAAAGTCGCAGAGGTCCAGTTACTTTGAGGATCGTGGTTTTCCTGCAGAATTGCTGGATTTCTATGAAATCGGAGGATTTACTGACGGCAAGGGCATCCATCGGGAGACTATCCCTATCCGTGATGAGGACGGCGCACTACTCACCATCAGTGGACGGAGAACGGATTCAAACGAGGACCCTAAATACTTGCTGATGAAGAATATCAACAAGGGAACCACCTTATACAACCTAGATGTAGCTAAATGGTACACAGGTAACGTAGAAGAAGGTGCAGACCGGACCCTCATATTGGTTGAAGGTTTTGTAGATGTTTGGGGATTAGCAATGCAAGGAGTGTATAATGTAGTTGCCGCTATGGGAACTGATATTACACCAAATCAGAGAGATCTTCTCTCTAAATACGCGGAAAACGTAACGATCCTGTTGGACGCAGACAAGGCAGGTAGAGCAGGCGCAGAGCGCGTAAATAAAATGCTCGAACGAATCGTCAACACGACAGTTGTTGACTTGCCAGACGGTAAAGATCCAAAAGACTTTACCTATACAGATGTGGTAACATATCTTGGAGGATAAAATGACAGTAGGAACAAACAGTGCAGTACTTCAGGGGTCCATCATGTGGCCTGAGCTTAAGTACACGAACAGTGGTAAGGCTTTGTTCAAGTGCAAGCTGAAGATTCCCACCACGGACGAGCGGTCCGGTGAGGCACGTGAGTCTCTTCTTCGTATCACAGCGTGGGAAGATTGGGCAGAGTGGCTAGGCAGCCTGTCCCAGGGTACCGTCATCAAGGCGAACACCCGAATCAACGAGCGCAGCTACACTCATGAGGGTAAGAAGCGCAACGTCACGGATCTAGTGGTTGACTCCGCAGAGATCGTGGAAGAAGGCGCTGACGAAGGAGCAAACTTCTTCGTGTTGGAGGGTACCCTCCAGTGGCCTGAGCTTAAGAACGTAGGCGAGAGAGGTACGCCTCTCTTTCACGCCAAGGTTAAGATTCCGTACTACCGAGCAGACGATCCGGAGACCCTACGAAATTCGTATGTCCGTATCACTGCATGGGACGAGCTTGCCGAGCAGCTTGGTCTGGTAGGCGAGCAGGGAGCTGTAAAGGTTTCCGGTCACATTCAGGAGCGAAAGTGGAATGCACCTGATGGCCAGACCCGTGTCTTCACCGACGCAGTTGTTACTAACTTCACCGCCGGTGAGACTACAGGAGCATAACATGAGCACAGCAAGAGGCATTTCTGGTCTAGTCCTGCTCCCCGCAAAGGAATATGAGTGGGAATTGAAGGGCAGGCACACCATTGAGGTACCTAATTCTGGTAAGATTACGGAGTTTCTCCGAGATCATGAGCTAGAATCCGGTACTAGCATCCCTGGAGACAATGAGTTTAATATCTTTAGTGATGATGTTTTCCAGCTTTGGGAGTTGGTGCGGGTACTCTTTGCTAACGCCCAGTACCCCTCTCTCGAAGAGGGTGAGTGCTTCAATGTTGTGGCTTTGGAGAAGGATGGGGACGTTATTAAGATCCATGGTGAGATTATCAAGTCAGTGGGGGTGTAATTATGGGACGGGGAGATTATCCATTGTGCATCTACTGCGACAACACAGGTCGCTGGTTTATTAGTCACGACGGTGGGCAAACTGTCTATCATTGTGGCGGCTGCGGTAACACTGTAGTTGTTGAGATGACTGATGATTAAGGATTACTATAAGATTCTTGGAGTTGATAGGGATGCCGACCCAAGTGTGTTGAAAAAAGCATACCACACGCTCGCGCAGGAACACCATCCTGACAAGAATCCGGACAATACCGAGGTGGCTGAGGAGAAGTTCAAGGAAATCTCTGAAGCCTACTCGGTACTGTCCGATCCTGATAGAAAAAGATCCTATGATATGACGGGATCCCCTACCGGCCGAAGGGGTGGTGGGTTTAGCACCACCGGTGATCCATTTGATATCTTCCGTCAACACATGCGCCAGCAGCAGCCGAATCCACCAATGCGCGGGCAGAGCCTCCAGATTCCTTTGGAGATAACCCTCGCTGATGCTCTCTTAGGGGCAGAAATGTCACTAGAATACCACCTAAATTCGGGTTGTCCCGCTTGCCACGGACGTGGTGGTTCAGAATTCGAGACATGTCGTGCGTGTAACGGGGCAGGCTTTACACAGTCACAGCAGGGTAGCATGTTCATGCAGCAAGGTTGTGGTACGTGTCGTGCCCAGGGCCAAGTTGTTAAGACCCCTTGTGAACCTTGTAAGGGGCGAGGTGTTGTTCCGGAGACTAAGACCATCAATATCGTTGTACCGGCCGGTGTTATGCACGGTAACACCATGCTTCTGCAAGGACAGGGAGGTGCTGGGTTTAATGGAGGTCCTCCGGGTGATATTCAGGTGGTAGTGCAGCTGAAATACCCTGACATGGACAAGATTAGTGACAAGGAAAAGAAACAACTTAGGAGCTTGTTGACCAAATGAAAGTACTAGGACTGGATGTCTCTACGAAAAGCACAGGGTGGTTCGTAACCAAGCCCTCATGTGGTATAATTGCACCGGATCCTAAGTTATCTTTTGACGAGAAGCTGGTAGTGTTTCGAGCCGAGCTGGACCACATCTTGATCAAGCACAAGCCCGACGTGGTAGTGATTGAGGACGCATATTATCGTCCTGGTTTTGGTAATATCCACACTTTAAAGGCTTTGGTCAAGTTTGCTGGTGTAGCGCAGGAATTGTGTGCAAGTAAGGGTATTCTAACGGAAATTATAACGGCCACTGCGGCAAGAAAGCACTGCTGTGGCGCACAAGAAGGTAAGTTTAAGAAGCAAGAAGTCTTTAACTTTTTCAAAACGAAGTATAATTTAGATGATTGGACTTACAACAAGCACAATGATATAACTGACGCGATGGCGTTATCATGGGGATATCGTGAGATACAAAGGGTTAAAAAGACGGGCGATAAGAA
>SDBT01011820.1_pt1 | contig 14023 bp, 22 predicted proteins | sample 2277101 | NCBI WGS metagenome assembly SDBT01 (sample SAMN10404973, study PRJNA504765) | marine sediment metagenome | isolation source: marine sediment core GS10_PC15, 103 cmbsf | place: Arctic Ocean: Southern Knipovich Ridge | collected 2010 | reverse complement strand
AAGTTTAGATCTGCCGATGGATTGTGACAGATTGAGCTCAACCGGCAAAACATGTTATCCGGAGCCGGACACAAGGAAAGGATCTAAATATTGTTCTGAGGGCTGGGAAGAAATTGCTACGGGCATTATTGTATTACCTATATCCGAATGTGAGTATGACGGAACTGATCTAGCTTATTGTTGCGGTGTTGGCGGTTGCGAGCAAATTAGGTAAGGTTTATATATTTCTTTGATTCTTGATACTTCATGCTTCATTCAAAACATATAACTTTGACGGCCAATAAGGCCGAATCTGCGGCAACAAAGCTACAATTTAAGGTTAACCAGGGAGTTATTTACAGGGTTTGGCTTACGTTCCCACCTAACTGTGCCGGATTAGTCCGGTTCAGAATGTATCTTGACGAACACCCGATTTTACCGGTAGAAAAAGAGGCCTATATTGTCGGGGACGCTTTTACTTTTGTCTATCCTTTAATGATTGAAGTCAAGACAGAGCCTTCGACTATTAAGATTGAGGCCTGGAATACCGACGAGCTTTTTGAGCATACAATCCACGTCCAGATATTGATAGTAAATAAAATGTGGATCTTACCGGCCGGGATTGCTGAGGGAATAATCGCTTCATTAAAATCAATATTTCAGAGGAGGGATTAATAAATCAAATGGCATTTGGAGGACCGGATTACGAGCAGAGAATAGCAAAGTTAGCTTTACCTATAAGAAATACAAATGCAAACCAGTCAGTATCCGCGTATTCTTTTGGCGGAGATATTGCAGCGGGAGCAACAGGCGTGATTGATGTTCCGGTGCCAGCGTCCGGCAAAGAGCAAATATTTGACAGCCTGGTTATTAGTGCGGACAATGCCGACGGATTTCACGAGGTAGTTCTTACTAAGATTAGTGACGGTGCAATATATTTTTGGACATATTGGCAGCTGAACCTTCTCGCTAAATTAGAAACCATGGACATACCAAACGGTCAGCAGGCTAGGATTAGCGTAACAAACAATGATTCAGCCACCAGGACGATTGTTGGAGTGATCAATTACATAGAGGTTCCCGAGGAATGACACCGGATAAAGTAAAGCATTACAAAACTAAGGAAATATTTGACGAAGTAGAGCCAATTATCTCCGGCCGGCTAATGGCCGTAATGCAAAGCGGCGGTAAGTGCGACGTGCAGTATACCGGTAATCTAACTAAACAAGAGGAGAAAGAATTGGAAAAGATAATTAGAAAGAACGAGTATTATTTCTAGATAATTCTGGAAACAATAACAACAGCAACAGATACAACAACAGCAACAATCGCGGCATTAACATTAGTTTTGATTGTTAGCTTAGTGATCTCTTTCTTGATACCTTGGATTTCCTCATAGATCTCTTTATTCGTAATCCGGTAGAATGTTTTGCTTTTCATGTTTCCCATGTTAATAGTTTGTTTCGTTATATATCTTTGGCTGTTCGATAATAGCAACGCAACTCTCCTGTACTCTCTTAAAATATCGAGTTCCGTCCTCGTAAATGATTCTTGTTTCGTTATCAATACCATTAAAGATAATTCCATTCTCGCATTTAATCTGAGTAGATGTAACGCATGCAGAAACAAGAGTCGCAGCTATGATAGTTTTGACAATACTTTCGAGGGGTTTAATTCTCATTGTCTATCACTTCCTTTATTTCCGGTTTAGAGCTATGAATTTACCGACGAACTTGATAATATTCTTCAAGATTGTATCGTCTTTCAGCGTCGGAGTGAGCTTAACTATAATGCTCGCAAGTCCGATAGCTGCAAAATACAGCTCGATTATTGTTGCTATATCTATCATTTTGATTATTAGGGCCTCATTATTACTGTGCCATCAATCGGGCAGATGAATTGCGCTTGATTTAGCGGAACTTCATGCTCGCTCAGATCATTCAGGCACTTAGCGAGCCATGTTGTAGGAGCTTGAGCTTCCGGGATTGTCAGCTTCGATTCCTTCAAAAGGGTAGGGGTGGTTTTGATAGAATCTGACGAAGCTGACGTTCCGAAAGCATTAGGATCGAAGTTTGTTTCTGTGATAAATCTAAAAAGGGAGTATAATAGCAATATTCTAGTTATTTGGCTGGAAGTGAACTCAGTTACCTTGTCAGAACGTCCCTGAGCAGCGAATTTAATCATTTCTAGGTCACTAAAGGGTTTAGGGAAGCCCCAAAAGAAGTCCGCTACATCGCTAAGTTTGGGCGGTCTCTGTGCATTATAGACAAACTTGAACTTTACCTGAGCCATTGCTTGCATTAGGTCATAAATGTCCATATCTGAGAACTGTTTTGTAGGGATCCCTAGTTTCATGGCCCGGACAACAACAAACCTCAGATCAAAGCTGAATCCGTAGCCAATAGCTTCGTTGTAATTTCCATCGGAAATCATAGTGAATAAGCTCCGGATCATCGCTGCTTCCGAATCTTCCAGGAACACGATCGGAACTTCTTCCGGTTTCAATGGATCCTGTGCCCCAATCGCTATGATCCTATGCTTTAATGGATCAAACCCAGTAGTCTCAATGTTTATTATCAGTCCTTTTGTTCCGAAAGTTGTCGGGACAATCGGCGCAAACGGCAAAACTGACGGCTTGATTGAGGGAATTGGCAGCGGAGTTTGTCCAGGAGGAATAGTTAAAGGGAGAGTTGTTTTCCTTAGAGTTAAAGATACCGATTTCTTGGCTGTGCTCGGCGAAGCTCTGATTATCTCAGATTCCAGCGCTTCTATTGGCCTCTTTCCGATTTCTAGTTCTGCTCCATTTACCATTTTAATCAGGCAAGCTCTCCGTAATTATTGACACTTCTCCAGGCTCGTAACCGAATGCTTCCAGGCGTAGCAAATACGTAGCTTCCGGCTCTAAGATTACGGTGTTTGTTGTGTAATCTCCAGTGAAGATTCCATCTATAATTATTTTGGCATTTAGGATCTGATTTGTTTCAGCATCCCTTGCCGTGATTGTGTATTCCCATGCGTTCGGCTTGATTACAGGAACTTCCGGCCTTTCTAAAGGAACATCAATAGGAACCGGAAGGAAAGGCTTTTCAGGCTCGACAGGAGCTAACGGCGTTAGCGAGTAAGTTTTTATAACGCTTTTATCGGGCTCTAAAGTCACTGTCTCAAAGGTAGGCTCGTATCTGAACAGCTGAAGCTGTATATTGTGCTGTCCTGAATCGAGCAAATGAGCGAAAGGAGTTACGGTAAACATGCTTTTTCCGTCTATCCAGATGTTCGCTCCTCTTGGATTTGAGTCTATTGTAATAAATGATTTTCCAGGTTCGGGTGTTTTGGTTGGATCTGGCACTTCTTCTCCGGGCGGTGTTTCAGGCGGCGGCTCTGTTGGCGGCTCTATTGGTGGCTCTTCCGGCGGCAAATGCAATTCTATTTGTGTTCTCCATAAGGCCAGATTCGATTCTGCTTCTTCAAGCCCTCTTCTAAAGATTATATTAGAGATTGGATTCAGCCAACCAATAGTGTTAATGACACCTTTGATAAATTCAAACGTTTTCTCAACTCTTGGCAGCTGCTCTGCCGCGATTTGCCAGTCTCCTTTTCTCATTGCGTCAGTTAACGGAAATGTTGAGGATTCCCATACAAACTCTTTTGCAGTCCATGAACTGATAAAACCAGTTCCCATTATTGCCCCGACAATTCCTAACCACCATTTCCAAGCGGCAGGCAACCCTGTCCAAAAGCCAGGCTTACCTGCTTCTGCAAATGCCTTAAAGCCTGCGTTGCCTCCCATGGCCCTAAATAATGTTTTAGCAGTTTCCTCGGCAAAAGGCTCGCTTGTTCCTGCAAGAGCTTTTAAAACTTTTGCCTGCGTAGCGAAGCCTATTTTCTCCCAATTAGCCGGAGTCTTGACAAATAATTCTATTGCTCTTAATGGCTGTTTTGTAACGGTTGAAACAACCCAACTCAGTTCTTCCTGAGTGAGTCCCCTTGCGACTGCTTTCGTAAACTCTTTGCCGGCCACCTGGTCGAACAGCAGTTTCACTTCTTTCACTTGCGCTTTTGTGGCCCCCCTCTCAATCATCCGGATCTCTGTATCAACTATATCATCCAGCAGTTTCACTGCCGGCACAAATCCTTTTCTTGCTACGACCTTGCTGAACAACTTTCCTACCCATCCCACCGGCAAAGGGATAATGAAAAGCCCTAATTCAATCAGCTCTCCGGTAGTTACCGTATCGTTAGGCCTTCCAGCTATGTCTGTTCCAAATGCCACCTTGTTTGCGGCGTTCAATCCCGGGACAAACTCTGCCCATTTTATAGCTGTCTGCTCGTCGATGTCTGTGCCTTTAAGCAGATTGTGGAGTGTGTTGAACGCGCTGATTATATCTATATTCAGAACCAAGACCAGCCTTTGAAGCGCGTCTTTGAACATTCCTTTTATCCGCTCCCAAAATCCCGGCAAAAGTTCTCCAGGTGGCGGTGGCGGTGGTGGTGTTGTTGGCGGCGCTGGCGGTTCGCCGGCAATCGGATTCACTTCTCCGATACCTCTTATTTCGCTGTCAAAAGGAGCGTCCGGGCCTGACTTCAACGTCAGCCAGAAATCCGTTGCGTTTGGATCTACGGGCTTAGCAACCTCTAGGATTATTTTCTCCGGCTGCTGATTGCCAGGATTAGACTCAATCTCAGACAAGGGGAAATCATGGAATTGTCCAGAGGAAAAGTTCCCGATACTAAAACCTCTTAGTGATATTCGTTTCTGATGCGAGTTGGACTTTACAAAGAATTCAAGCTGGAATCTCTCGTTATTTATTTTGACTTCGTGGCCTTGCAGTGTTGGTGGGTTGTCGGGAAAGAAACCGATACCGATTGGCTCATGGAGTGCAGTTTCTTCTTCTTCCCTTACTCGTTCAGCTTCTTCTTTAGTGTCGAAGCAAGAGTTTACTTGGTTGCCTAGATTTATGAATGTAGTGCACCATTTATCAGCCATTGTCACAAATCGACTCCTTCCTCGTCGAGTTCTCTTACAGCTTCCTCGATTTTCTCCGATTCTGCTTTGGATAGTTCTCGTACCATGGGAAGCTCATGGCAAGGCTTATATATAGTTTTTTTGGTTGCGGAGCGATTTGTTAACGAAATTCTAAACTACTTCTAACACCTAACCTCTACACAACTCACAACTAAACCAAGACAACAACACTCTCAAACCCTCTCTGAAACACTCTTATTTATTATTATTATATTGCTTTAATTGCGTCAAGTAATGGCTTGTTTACCCCTCTAGGAAGCGTTTTAGTAGCGTCGCGCGTACGTTCCGCGCGACTCATTCCGTACGTCTGCAGAGCATCCGTACGTGTGCTCATGCCGCACGGGCAATCCGTTCGACGTACGGATAGACGTAGCGTCGCGCGTATGATCGCGCGTACATATTTGTAGCGTAGCGTTGCGTATCGTTGTGGCCTATCGCTCGCATGTATGCGTACCGCATTTGTATAGTATTATACGAAATTGTAAGGCAATACGGGTATTGAATATGTATATTGGCTTAGAATTTCGTTAACGAGATGCTAGAAAGAGCCGAAACAAAGCCGATTTAAGGCTTAGGCGGGTTGCTATAACACCTAAGCCGTATTCGTCCTTCAACATTGTCTGCTACCCAATAAAGAGGATCACCGACTTGATATTGACTAAGAACATTCTCGGCTTTCTTACCGAACAGAGTAAATAATGGCTCGGACATTTTAATACGCCTCGCTATGATCCCCAAAATCAGGTACTGTGTTCGACTCTTCTTCCTTAATAAGAGGTATTGAGCGTCCACAGATAACACAACCAGGAGCGCTGGGTATTAGACGGTTTCCGTTATCACATGTAGAGCAAGAAGAAGAAGAAGCCTTAACGGCTTCCTCTGCTTCTATTGTCAACTTGTACTCGTTGACAACGGCCTTGATGAAATCAGCTCTTTGTCGCTTGATGTCCTGATCCGGCCAATACTCGCGAACTATCTTGTACGCCATTCCGAAACGAGCACCATTTAGCTCGCTCTTTTGTGGAGCCACTTTCTCCTTAGGCTTCATGTCCTTAGTATTCTGACAAGCTGCAATCTTTTCCAGCTTTTCATCTACCTGGCCGTTCTCCAAGTCCTCGAAGTCTTCCCACTTCGCATCTATTCCAGCTTCCTTGCTTCTTGCGAGAAGCATCTTACATTGTTTGCTTGTTGCCATTTGACATCATCTCCGTCTTTCGACGGGTACCGACGGAAAGCGGAGTGTGTTAAAGGCAATGAGGAAACAAGTAAGAGCTAATTGCAAAAGGAAACCTGGGATAGAGCGAAGAGGAAGGCTTCCAAAGCGTCTTTTTTAGGGAGAGAGAGAATGAGAGAGTATTATTATATATATATATATATATTGTTGTTTTAAGTATAGATAATAGAAAGTAAGGACTCTCTCAAGTACTATTTAGGGTGTATCTCTCCCAAAAATGTCAATAATAAGTATATTAGTGGTTAATTTATTGAGCCCAGAAAACACAAAGTTTATATATCTCACTCCCTCTCCCTTTAAATTATGGCAATCAATGGAATTATGACTTCAATTTATTTGCAGCTTGAGTTAGTTCCACAAATTGATAAACTAATTATTGAAAATCCGCAGATCTACAAGTCCAGAAACAGCTTAATTAATGCTGCGATCATGCGAGAAATAAGGAGAGTGAATGAAATTGGAAAACCCCAGAACATTAAAGTTGAATCTAAAGAATACAATTATTTCGGTACTTAAAAGGGACGGCGAAGCCAGGATTGAAGTACTGAAAGCGAGCTTGAAATTAGAATCCGGCTTCGGCGATAAAGTCATAGATGAGATATTTAAGAACATGAAGATCATTGGACTTATCGTCGAGAAAGACGGAATATTAACCTTAACAGAGAAAGGCAAATCTCTGGGAGCGGAACAATGAAAAAACTAATGGATTTATCGGACGATGAACATAAGCTTAGATCATTGCATGTATCTATTGCAAGGTTTGCAGCACAAAGAGATAAAGCAAAAGTAACTAAGTCTTCCGTTGAGATTGATCTGAAAAACCTTAATAGTATGATCGTCGGAATGACAGAGGATATGGAAGCTCTCAAGGAGAAGAAAGTCGAGTTAATTGAAGTTGAGGAAGATGCCAAGACACAGGAAGGATCAGTTCCGCCCGAAGCATAATTACGATCTTGATTCGATCGATTATACAAAGTTGGGAAAGGATCCTAAGCAATCAGAACTTACCGATTTTGGAGTACCGATTCCGGTACCTAAAAAAAAACAATAACGAGGTTGATTAACTTGGTAACAAAAGATATGTTTTATTCAGATATGCGGGAGTTATTTAAGAAATATAATAAGCACATTTGCATTGATGATTTATTAATCCAAACACTTGAATTCCTGTCTAGCGTTATGCGGGCAAAGGAAAAAAACAACTAGGAGGTTGATATATATGGGAACAAAGATAAATTGTGATATCTGCTTTGCGGACATTCCGATAGTAGAGAATATCCAGAAAGTAGAAATAGGCGGCAATCTAGTCGCTGAAACGTGCCACAGTTGCGCGAGTAAAGTTAAGGGAGTAATTCAAGCGCAAGTTGGAGAAGCAGCTAAGCAAATGGCAGTAGCTCAGCAAGAAGTCGCAGCTCCAATGCAGCAGCCAGCACCAGCAGCAGCACCAGCAGCAGCACCAGCACCAGCAGCACCAGCAGCACCAGCACAAGAGCCAAAAGGGCCAGCCGGACCTGGGGGACAATAAAAATGCCAGAACTAGAATTAGCCGAATGGCTTAAAGGGATTGATATTGTTGGAGATATTGAACTCGAATTTACTGACGTTGGAGAGAGAACCACAATACCTCAAGGCGAGGGTAAGGATCCTAAGAAAGCCTTTGAGATCGGAATTAAGTTTCCGAACGGAGCCAAGAGAAAGTGGACTATGAATAAGACTAGCCAACAGGCAGTCGCAACGACATACGGCACTAACACGGATAATTGGGTGGGTAAGAAAGTAATAGTATTTACCCAAGAGGAGAATGTTCGAGGAACTATGCGAAAGACGATTTATGCTCGCACACCTCAAGCGTGAGAACACCACAAAGACTAAGAGCCGGGCACTGTCTAGGTAACGCGACAGGGGTTATTCACTTATTTATATCATCTTCCTTTAAAGCCCGGCACTTACATTCCCTAGACGGCCCGATTGTGTTTGGAATATTAACACACGTAATTAAATCGGCGGTGGTTTCCAATACTACTCAGTAGTTCCGTAACGGCACACCGCCGAGGCTGGGGGAATATTCACAATGTCATACGGAAAATACACTAAAGAGGAGAAAGTTATTGTTAGGAAGATTCACCACTTCCAGACTTTAAGATCCCATGCTTATAATCGTTGGCATCATTACGATATGTTAATCGGAATGATGATCAAGAAACTCGGGGGAAAATATAAGCCGAAGAAATGACATACTTCATAAACCAAAACCAAACTCCGGAAGAAAGAAAGCGCAAGTATGATCTAATGAAACAGCACGGCTTCAATCTTAGAATGAGGAAACGTGCTCGGGATTGGAGCTTAACTCATGTTGTGCTTCTTATTCGATCGGTAAAACCGGAAGCATTTGTTCCTTACGAGTCTTATTCACTTCCTCAGCCGAATAGACTTCAACTATTATCTCTTTCTCAGAAGCCAGCTCAGCAATCTGAAGATCCAGAACAGAAGTCAGAAGTAAAAGCTGTACCGGGTAATTATGATATTGTGTAAATTCTAAAGTATTGTAGAACAACTTTTTATATAATTCCAGCTGTCCGATCGCTCCAGGGCCAGCTCGAAGCTTGGCCTCAACGATATAAACAATTCCCTCTTTGATAACAATAGCGTCCGCCCAGCGAAGCATTGTCATATATATTCTCGCTAGTGCTTTTGACGGCAATGGCCCTAATCTTACTCTGCGCCATTGAAGATCCTCACGATGCTTGGCCCAAAGCCAAGCGTTCAATAGTTCTGATTCTTTCATGGCCATTTAGTCGCTCCAAAAAGGATTCTCTCGATATTCTCGCCATGACTCAATTATTTCATCGAAGTCTAGCATTGAATTTCCTCATTTACTTTTTAATGATGCCAATAAATTACGGTGCCATTTTTTATAATGCTTTCCTTTCTTATTGCGCAGCTGTTTAACGACGGCGATATTCTTATTAGCAGCGCAGCTTAGGCAATTGCCTTTATGCGATTTGTGTTTCGTAACTCGTTTGCAAACTCTGCATCTTTTCGGCCGTGCCATACCTTACGCCCCTGTGGGGTTGATATATTAAAGCTTTGCGGTTGCTAACGCTGGAAGCGTTCCAAACCGAACATTAATATAAAACCTAGTCTATTAAATATTTTATATGGTTGATACAAAAACAACTGAGCAAGTTCTCGCAAGATGGAAAGGCGCTCAAGGCAGAGTTCCAGAAGCTTACAAGGAAGGAGTTAATAACGCAAAAGACGTAATTAACAAAGCTATCGCTGGAGAGGAAAACTATGCAGCAGGCGTTGGCCAAGCAGTCGCAGAACGAAGCAGAGCGAAAGGATTAGCAAAAATCAGTGACGCTGATTGGAAAAAGGCAGCTATTGAGAAAGGTGCGGTAAGAATCGCAGCTGGAATGCAAGCAGCAGAAGGTAAATTCGCAGCCGGTATGGCTAAGAATTTGGCAACAATCCAAAGCGTAACAATTCCGCCAAGAGTCCAGGACGGAATGGCTAACATTGACAACAGGCTTAAACCAATTGCAGCAGCTTTGATGGCTCAGAAGAAATCCGAATGATCATAGTTTAAATTGGTTAAACCAATGGTTATCAGGAAGCCGAACGGTGCGATTGCAACAATAGTTGTGTATCTGCGAAAGAAGTTTAAGCTCACATCAGAAGTAAAGTCAAAGGCAATAACAATGGCAAAGAAAGGATCTCAGGAAAAAGAAAGAGGAAAACCCTCTGAGCCTAAAGGCCCAAATAAACCAAATGATTAAGGTACACAAATGAATTACAGATTAACCACAATTCAATCAACGTTAACTTTAACAGATGATCAAACTGATACTTACGACATCAATGTTAAGGATCCAATTTCTAGGATAGTATTGCAATTAAGGGGAACAAATGCTGATAGTGTTCCGGATGGACACCCAGCAAAAGCAATCAGTAAAATAGAATTGGTTGACGGCTCAGATGTTATTTATTCTCTAACTGGCGAAGAAGCACAGGCAGTCGATTTTTACGACACCGGGAAAGTTCCTTTAAATGTAGTTTCTTTTGTTAATGCTAATATTTGGACAGGAGTGTTTAACCTGAATTTCGGACGTTACTTGTGGGATCCTATGTTAGCGTTAGATCCTAAGAAGTTCAAGAACTTACAATTAAAAGTTACTCATAAGGTTGGCGGTATAGCTGGCTCAAGTACAAATACTTCAACCTCAACACTGGCCATTTACGCTCACGTTTTCGACGAGAAAGCAGTCAGTCCAAGCGGCTACTTGATGAATAAGGAAGTCAAGGCTTACGTTATTGGATCAAGCGGATCATTCGAATATACTGACATGCCAACTGATTACCCTTACAGGCGAATCATGCTTCAAAGCCTTTATGTCGGGCAAGATCTAAGCACTGTAATTAATGCTTTCTATCTTACAGAGGACAACGACAAAAGAATCGTATTCGATGTAAGCACGAGCAATTATATGAAGATTGCAGCTGTTGAATATGGCAAATGGAATGAGGCCGTTGTTTGCGCAGTTACAACCGGAGCAGTTAATTTCTTTACAGCTATCGATTATGAATATTCTCTAGGACACTTAGAAACGGTAAACGTAAATACAACTATGCAGCTCACAGCTTATCCTTTAGGCGGAAGATTTTATATAGAGGGTGAGGGCGCAACTGAGGGAGTTGTCACAGTTGGCGGTTATGCTCCTCACGGAACTATCCCTATCTTTGTTGGACAGCCAGCAGACATTGCAGATTGGTACGATGTTAGGAAAGTCGGCTCATTAGTTCTAAGATTAAAAGCCGGATCTCTGGGCGGAACTGCAACAGCAAGGATATGCGTTCAGCAGTACAGAACTTATTAATTCTAGCCTTTTCCGATAGTTATTTAAATTAAATCTTACAGAGGTATTTTTATATGGAAGAAGACAATATCCCAAGAAAGGACGTATTGAAATACATGGACACCGGACAGGTTGATCTAACAGCTACAACAGCAACATATAAGATCGTTACTTTGAGAGGCGGCCAGGCCGTGATCATTAAAGCTCTTGTTGGAAACACCGGCAACGTTTATTTAGGTAAAAATGATGTGGATTCTAGTAAAGGATTTGAGCTTTCTCCAGGCGAAAGCCTCAAGATTGAATACATGCCCGACAAAGACGTGACGGAATACCTAGATTTATATTGCATACCAGCGACGGCTGGCGATGATGTCTGTTTCATAATCGTTCCGTAAAATCAAATGGTATCATTAGAACACAAACCGGCGCCTGTAATTCAGGGCAATAAATTAGGCAGTGCAACGACGTATGTAGAAGTCGATGTAGCCAATAATCAGATATTATTCTTTGTTAACGGGGTGCAAGTAGACGAATGGAGCTGATTAAACGCATAGGTATATGGGTAATTCTAACCATAGCTTTATCTCTGTTTGTAGTTGCAGCTTCCAGGACTTCTTTCGTCGATAATTACTATTCAAATCATAGTTTATATGATATTGCCAATATTTCTGTCCGTGACATGATTAATATTTCAGGCATTGGATGGATAGGTCAGTCAAAGATTGCTACTCTTGCTGATTTAACAGGCGGAAACGTAACCGTTTCATCAATCTTCAGGGTTCAGAACAAGCAAGGCGTGGCAGTTCCGCCATTAACAGCAATGCACTTTTCCGGCTGGAATGTCGGGCAGAACGCTGCGGAAGTTCAATACGCATTAAGCACAGATAAACTAAAGCATGCTGAGTGCATAACATCAGAAACTATTGCCAATAATGCTTTTGGCTCGTGCGTTGCACACGGAATTATAAATAATGTAGATACTTCAATGTATACTGAGGATGTTATTCTGCATTTAAATAAAACTGACGGCACACTAACAGAAGACCAACCGGTAAAGGTAGATTGTCTCCAGGAAATTGGGGAAGTTCAGAGAAGCCATGCTTCGCAAGGAGTTTTCTATGCAAACGTTCCGCCAGGATGTGAGGAAGTTCCTAGCTTTGTAAATGTAACAGGAAACCTAACGGTTGGCGATTATGTTTTCTTTGTGGATGAAACTGCTGGAAGAGTTGGGATTGGAATGACAGAACCAAGTGAGAAATTAGATGTTGCTGGGGCAATAAAGGCATCAGGGACTATTTATGGAAACCGAGCAGATAGGTTTGCTTTTTATGCACTAACTGGGGGGATTTATGCATCTGGTTTAGTAGACAATTATTTTGCAGGCAACGTCGGCATCGGGACGGCGACACCAGCACAAACCCTCACTTTATTAGGAACCTTAAATGTAACAGCAGACAGCACTGCAGGGCCTAATCTGTTTGTTGCTAGTTCAGGCAACGTCGGCATCGGGACGGCGACACCAAATTATAAACTAGATGTTTATGGAACAATAAATGCCTCGGCTATAAATGCAAAAGTTGGCTGGACTAATTTAACAAATTATCCCTCAGCTTGCCCGTCCGGTTCTTTCGTATCAACTCTTGGCGATTCTGTTACATGCACAACAACGCCCGATTTATACATGCAAGACACAGGAGATAATATTTCGGGGAATTATAATCACACCGTCGGAAATTGGAGCATGGCCGAGAATGGTACTGATTGCTACGGCTGGAACTGTGAGGGGCAGATTTATTACAACGGCTCGAGCTTGGTTATTAAAGTAACTTAATCAAGATGAATAAAAAACAACTATTAATAATCCCTGTTATAATTTTGTTATTATCCAATATAGTCTTTGCATTAAACGCTTATGCAGATTTCACTATTAATAATTTAAATGCAACTGACACTTATATTGATGGTGGTAATGTTAATTTAAACCAAGGTAATGCTCCTGAGTTGGTAATGGGAAAAGGTGGAAGCAACTTTGGCCCAAGAACACCTTTCATTAATTGGTCGTTCTTTGTAAAGGCTATTCCAGACGGTGCTATAAGTGTTGCCTTAATTTATGAGATAAGATTAGAATCCGAAACTAACTGTGATATGGATGTTGATTTGAGGGTATATCCTGTTAATTATTCTATATTAGAAAGCAGTACTTTTAATGATGTAACTCCACATACTAATGTCTTAAATATGTCCGAGTGGAATGGCACTATGGATTTAGTTGAATCAATGTCCCCGGCTAATCCTTCCCAGTTGGATAGAGTAAATATTACAATAAACAATGCCTTTGCCCAGCGATTACTTGATGAAAATACCCCATTCAATCAAGGCATTATATTTTACATGAAAACTTATACTAATGAGTTCAACTGTCAATTCGATTCTTCTGACGCTGCATCTGCCGACAAAAGACAAAGATTATATTGGGAATATACTTTAGCACCAACAGATTCATGCACCGCTCCCGGCTCGGGAGATTGGGACGTTGATTGCTCGGATAATTGTGTTCTAGATTCGGCTCAAGATGTTGTTGCAGATATGCACTTAAACGGTGCCGGAACGATAGTTTTATCAGCTCCGCTTACTTTTACAGGATCTAATCAGATATTTTCAGTAGCGAGCGGCTGCGCTTTAGACATACGCTCAGGTGGAGAAATTGGCGGAACATAAATTAAGGAATTATACAATAGGAAGCTTAACAATAGCGGTCCTTATAATCTTAGGAATAAATGTATTGCCGGACGATACTCACATTTGCAGAAGTTTAGATCTGCCGATGGATTGTGACAGATTGAGCTCAACCGGCAAAACATGTTATCCGGAGCCGGACACAAGGAAAGGATCTAAATATTGTTCTGAGGGCTGGGAAGAAATTGCTACGGG
>SDBT01011819.1_pt1 | contig 14023 bp, 10 predicted proteins | sample 2277101 | NCBI WGS metagenome assembly SDBT01 (sample SAMN10404973, study PRJNA504765) | marine sediment metagenome | isolation source: marine sediment core GS10_PC15, 103 cmbsf | place: Arctic Ocean: Southern Knipovich Ridge | collected 2010 | reverse complement strand
GCGGTGCGATAGGTGATCGCACAATTCTTGGCCAGGATCGTGATGCCCCTCTCACGCTCGAGGGGGTTGGAGTCCATGATCAGCCCGTGCTGTCCGCCGGCCAGCTTGTCCAGCTCGCTCGTGCGGAACATGCCCGACTGGTAAAGCCACTGGTCCACCAGTGTCGTCTTCCCGTGATCGACGTGGGCGATTATGGCTACGTTGCGAATGTCGTCTCTGCGCATACTGCCTCTGCTCTATGTGGTGCTTCCGTCATAAACTCTTAACGACCGAAGCACCCGCTTCCGGCCGGATAGATTCCATTATCACCCGCAACCGCCGTAATGGAACCCAACTGATCTATTCCTCGAATCCTGGTCTCTCGCAGGCTCACACTTTAATCCGCCAGCAGCGATGAATGCGCTTGTTACGAAAATCCTCCGGAACGGTCTGGTTGGAGATTTCATGGGCTCCCAGGCCTCCCAGCGTGTCCGGATCGAATTTGAACCGGCGGAAGTTCGTGGAGAAGTAGATAACGCTGCCTTTGGGCATGAGCTCTGCCGTAGCGTTCAGCAGCCCGCTATAGTCGCGCTGTACATCAAAAACGTCTTCGGTTCGCTTGCTGTTGGAAAACGTCGGCGGATCGATCACCGCGATATCGTAGTGCTCGCCCGGGGCGTGCCGGTGAACAAACGCCACAGCGTCACTCTGCACAAACCTGTGGTGCGCACCTTCAAACCCGTTGGCTGAAAAGTTCCGTTTAGCCCAATCGAGATACGTCTTCGAAAGATCCACCGTCGTGGTGGATATCGCCCTCCCGTCAGCCGCATAGATCGAAAATGCACCGGTATAGGCGAAGAGGTTCAGCATTCGACTCCCGGCTGATTCCTTGCGAACCATTTCGCGGGTGTTGCGATGATCTAGAAACAAACCCGTATCGAGGTAGTCCGAGAGATTTACTTCAAACGTCAATCCGCCTTCGTGAACCATAAAGACATTGCGGGTTTCTGAAACCTTGCTGTACTGATCGTTTCCTCTCTGTCTTTGGCGACGCTTGAGATAGATTTTCTCCTGTGGGATTCCAAGTACTTCGGCGGCGGATGTAACGAGCATATCCAGCCAGTCGCCCTGCTCTGCCATTGTGCGATCGTGAGGCCGATCGTATTCGGCGATGTGAAGGTGATCTTCATAAATATCCACCGTGATGGGGATCTCCGGGATGTCCCGGTTGTAGACGCGATAGCAGGTGATGCCCCTGCCGGGCCAGCGACGCCGGTGTCTGGTAATCTTGCGTAAGCGATTGGCAAACACTTCGGCTTGCTGGAAGGCTTTCTCATTCAAGCCCCCGAACGCCGGGACGATTGTCTCCTGCGATTGTGCAGAATCCTCCTGAAGCGAGGAGGCCTTCGGCGGCCTCGGGCCATGAAACTGGTAATACGTACACTCGATCTGCCCGTTATACAGTTTCCTGCGCCTATCGGCAGACTGGCCCAGAATCTCCTCCAGATCCACACTGGTAATCACGTAGAGCGACCACGTTTTCAACATCCGGAAAACGTCTGCCATAGATCGGTACAGTCCCATGATGTCCAAACTGCTTTCGGATCGCTTTCCATAAGGGGGGTTGCAGATGAGACAGCCATACTCGTGACTTGTCCTCAGTTGGTCGAACGGCTTCTGTTGAAAGTGAATATCGTCTCTGACGCCCGCCAGTTCCGCATGATGTCGGGCAAGGCTGATTGCTTTGGGTTCGATATCGGTTCCGATGATCTGCAAGCCCAGAGCGGGCTTTATCAGGTCGCGTGCATTGTCGCGTTCGGTTTTCCAGCAGCTATGTGGAATTGCGGTCCACTGTTCGGCCACGAAACTGCGGTTCAGCCCGGGGGCAATGTTCCTCCCGATCAGCGCAGCTTCTATCGGAATCGTTCCACTCCCGCAGAAGGGATCGATCATCCGGCGATCGGGGTTCCAGAAACTCAATTGCACCATCGCTGCCGCGAGTGTTTCCTTAATTGGGGCCGGGCCAGCGGCGGCACGATATCCGCGCTTGTTCAATCCCGCACCGGTCGTATCGACTGTAAGCAGCGCGGTATCTTCACGTATTGCAATTTCGATAGTGTACGTTGCGCCCGTTTCGGGCAATTCGCTTACCCCATGACCGGATCGCAACTTCTCGACGATCGCTTTCTTGACGATTTTCTGGGAGGCGGGGACAGAGGAGAGTTGGCTTTTGTAGCTGCGCCCACAAACAGGGAACTTCCCATCAACCGGGATCCACCGCTGCCAGGGCAATGCGTATGTACGGTCGAACAGTTCGCCGAAATCGCAGGCGTCGAATGAACCGATCACCAGCAGAACCCGATCAGCCGTCCGCAACCATAAATTCGCCCGGGCCAGTCCTGCAGGCCCAGCCTCAAACAGAATGCGTCCGGGAGAATAGACCTTCGCGTCGGAAAACCCTATATCCTGGAGTTCGCGCTTGGTGCACGCCTCAAGGCCGGCTGTTGTTGTTGCAATCAGCTGCAAACTGTCCATGTCACTTACTTCACAAGAAGAATGCGTCCGGCACGGCTGGATCGTATTACGCCGCTCCGGCCATGCCGGATCATTCTATTTCTTCCTGGACCTGGTACGCCCCCGCGAGCTGCGTGAACGAGAAGGGCGGGGTCGGCTGGGCTTCGGTGTTGAGGCCACGTAGCTCTCGAGGCGCGTCGAAAGAGGTAACTTGTCGCCGATAAGGTTGCGCACCTGTTTGACGAACCGGGAATCGTCCCGGGTGATGAAGCTGGTCGCCAGGCCGCTGGCGTTTACGCGGGCTGTTCGTCCAATACGATGCACGTAATCCACCGCATTATGCGGGAAGTCATAGTTGATCACATGCTCGATGTCGCTGATGTCCAAGCCACGGGCGGCGATATCGGTGGCTACTAGAATGCGGCAGAGCCCGTTGCGGAAGTCGGCCAAGGCCTTGTCGCGATGGATCTGCTCGAGATCCCCATGAATCCGCACAGCCTTGAACCGGCGAGAGTTGATTATGCGGGCCAGTCGTTCGACGCCTCGCTTAGTCCGCACAAACACCAGCACGCGACCGGTGCTCTTGCGCAGGAGCTTCAGCAGCAAGGGGCGTTTGGCATCTTCGGCCAGCTCGAAGAGCTCCTGTCGTGCACGATGGGCAGGGGCACATTGCCCGATCTGGATGCGAACGGGGTCGCGCATGTTCCTTCGGGCAATCCGTTCTATGTCGCTGCCTAAGGTGGCGGTGAACATCATCGTTTGACGATCGCGAGACAACGTCGAGATAATCCGGCTGATCTGTGGGATGAAGCCCATGTCGTGCATCCGGTCAGCCTCGTCCACTACCAGAATCTCAATCTCATCGAGCGAAACCCTTCCGCTTTCAATGTGATCGTTCAGCCTTCCCGGGGTAGCGACCAGGATGTTGGGCCATGACCGCAAGGCTTTGTCGTCCTGATCCATCGGCACGCCGCCTACGATGGTAGCGACACGGATGCCACTGGACTTGCCCAGTTGGTCGAACATAACGGTTATCTGGGCGGCCAGTTCGCGTGTGGGGGCCAGTACCAAAGCTCCCAGTTCCGGGCGACCGGTAAGGCGCTGGATGATCGGGATGGCGAAAGCAGCCGTCTTGCCCGTACCCGTCTGGGCCAGGCCGATGACATCTTTGCCTTCCAGTGCAGGTGGAATGCAAGCCGCCTGGATGAATGTAGGATACTCATAGCCAGCCTGGCGGATGCTTTGGTGAATGGTTTCCCGCAAAGGGAAATCGGAGAACTTTACGTCATTCTGAATGGACAAACTGCAACCTCACAAAGCCCACAGGATCGACCAGCTCCAATCGCGGCGGGAGGTGCAAAAATGCGACTCCTTGTGGGTTGCCGCGTCGGGCTCTCGGGAAACAGGACGCACGACCTGTTCGTGCCGGTCCCTTCCCATTTGCGCCCGACATTTCCTGCGAGCGCCCCAACTGCATCTGTGCTGGCGGGCGGCCTGCGAAATATTTCGCCGCCCTTCCGGGCAAAACGCCAACGGCTAATTGACTCTCAGGTGGGAAAAGCTCCTCTGAATCGAGGAATTACACCAAAGGTCGGGCGATTGCACGATGCATGAATAATCGAACCCGGGCATTATACTCCCCATCCAACCAAAATGGGAACAAAAACCGCTGTTGTCCATTGTCCCTATCGACGACCTCGCCCATCGAGAATGACGAGGACTTACGACAAGTGATCTTTCCAGCACAATCGGCTGGGATTGCGCAGTCGGAAAAGGGGCAGAGAGGTCCGAGGAAACGGTGCTGTTTCGACCGGCTGGAAAGCTCTGACACGGCTGAATAGCCAGTGGCTTTGTATTCGAAAAAAAAATATGAAGATAGCGATTTTTCTCTTGTAAAAGCGTGCGAGGCATGATAACAAGTATGTTCAGACGTTTCATTATCTGGAGCCCTACCGATGGGAGATAAACCTGACAGAGCAGCAAAAGCCAAAGGGGGCGCCCGCAACGCTCAGGCCATTCACAAGCAGCGTGTGCGAAACGCGCTGAAGGCGATGGCGGAGGAGGGACTCATCAATGACCTCGCCGAGACGTTTCGGGCGTTGAGCGACCCAACCCGCCTTCGAATCGTCGCAGCGTTGAGCGAGAAGGAATTATGCGTACACAACTTGGCGGACGCCCTCGCGCTTAGCGGGTCGGCGGTGTCTCACCAACTGCGTCTCTTGCGAGGGCAACGGCTGGTCAAGTATCGCAAGGAAGGAAAAACCGCTTACTACACCCTGGACGACGAACATATAAGTGCTCTGTTTGCCGAAGGGGTACGCCACGTGAAAGCGAGATGAGGTATATTTTTTGGCCCTATCTACAAACAAGTGCTCACTCGTGTGTGTTAGGCCTGGCCACCAGGGCAACTGAATCGCAAACTTGAGGCAGAACTGACAGGGCAAGGAACGTTTCGAGGAAAGCCGGCAACACCCATCGGCCGCGATGCCAGGGAAGCCACCTGGCGTCAGGAAAGGAGAACAGAACCATGAATGTCGGTGCCTTACTTCGAAAACTCAGGGGACCCGGATGCTGCGAGCAAGCCAAGAAGTCCGACGAAAAGTTACCCAGAATATTAATTGTCGGTAGTCCCAACGTGGGTAAGAGCGTTCTGTTCAACCGCCTCACCGGTCGGTATGTAACCGTCTCCAACTACCCCGGTACCACCGTCGGAATTGCCAGGGGGCGTTCGAGGGTTCTCAAGGGGCGCTTCGAGGTGGTTGACACCCCGGGAATGTACTCCCTTTCGTCAATTACCGAGGAAGAGCGGGTCGCCCGCACGATCCTGCTTGGAGAAAAGGCCGAGGTGGTCATACATGTTATTGACGCAAAGAATGCCCAACGGATGCTTGGGCTGACGCTCCAGCTCATCGAGGCCGACATCCCGGTCATCCTCGCATTGAACATGGCGGACGAGGCGCGGCAATTGGACATTCAAATTGATGTCAAACGAATGGGAAAGCTATTGAACATTCCCGTTGTGGAGACGGTCGCCATCTCCGGTGAGGGAATCGACCAACTGACAGTGGAGATCGAGAAGCTGTGCTCCGGAGAAGAGAAGCTGCGGGCTCCAAGGAAGGTCGACTATGGGCAGGAGCTGGAGAAACCCGTTTCGACCATTGCTGAGATGATTGGGGATAGTGATCGTATCTCCGCGCGAACGAGAGCCCTGCTGCTATTGCAGGAAGACCCGGACGAGACGCAGGATATAGCCCGGGAGGTTGGAAAAGAGCGTGCGGAGGAGCTGCATAATGTTGTTTTAAGCGTTCGTTCGGAGTTGGAACACTCCGTACATTACTATGCGACGTTGGCACTGAAGCGAAACGTGGATGACATCCTGGATCGATCAGCGAAGTTCCCCATTGGTGGGGGGTCCTTAGGGTTCCGGGAGACGCTCAGCCGCCTGTGCATGCATCCAGTGACGGGGATTCCCCTTTTGCTCGTGGTGCTCTACTTTGGGCTCTTTAAGTTCGTGGGCGGGTTTGGGGCTGGAACACTTGTCGATTTCATTGAGGCCGGCATCTTCGAAGAGCACATCAATCCTTGGATCAAACAGATAGTCACTGGGCTGGTACCGTGGGAAGTGGTTCAGGACCTGTTCGTCGGAGAGTACGGAGTCTTCACACTCGGGGTTCGGTACGCCGTAGCCATCGTCCTACCAATAGTAGCGACGTTCTTCATCGCATTTTCCATCCTTGAGGACAGCGGATACCTACCGCGTCTGGCAATGCTGATTGATCGCGTTTTCAAGAAGATCGGTTTGAACGGCAGGGCTGTGATCCCGATCGTCCTTGGTCTGGGTTGTACCAGCATGGCCACCATTGTCACGCGGACACTGGAGACAAAGCGCGAGAGGATTATCGCTTCGTTTCTCCTGGCCTTGGCGATCCCGTGTTCGGCGCAGTTGGGGGTGATCTTGGGGCTGCTATCGTTGCATCCTATGGCGGTGCTCGCTTGGGCAGTCATTGTAGGTGGTGTGTTCTTACTAGCCGGGACACTTACTGCCCGTTTGCTTCCCGGGAGGAAGCCCAGCTTCTATATGGAACTGCCCCCACTGCGACTGCCTAAACTCAGTCACGTTATGGTTAAGACGTATTCCCGCATGGTTTGGTACTTCAAAGAGATTTTCCCCCTTTTCATTCTTGCCAGTCTCATGATCTGGCTGGGAGAGATTACGGGCATCTTTCAAATATTGATTCGTGGACTCAATCCCGTGGTCAACCTTATAGGGCTTCCGGATGGTGCCTCCGTAGCGTTCCTGTTTGGTTTCTTCAGGCGAGATTACGGCGCTGCCGGACTGTTCGACCTACATAAGAGTCAGGGGCTCACGATCGCACAACTGACCGTCGCAGCCGTGACGTTAACATTGTTCCTCCCCTGCGTAGCCCAGTTCCTGATCCTCAAGAAAGAACGGGGGTGGAGGATGGCGATGTTGTCGGCAGTGGGAATCATCGTGGTGGCGTTTGTTGTCGGGTTCGTCACCAATGCCGCGTTCAACGTGATGGGCGGGCTGCTATGAAATGCGACTTTTGCGGGAGTTCGTTTGACGAGCAATCGGCGTCTGATGGATGCCGGACTTGCGCCATCTTCGGTGGATGCAAGAAAGTTAAGTGCCCCCATTGCAACTACGAAACGCCTGTAGAACCGGGCCTCGTAAAGTGGCTAAGGAAGAAGGTGGCCAAAAGATGATCCTGGATACTTCGATTGAGGAAGCACTGGAAACGCTGTACATCTGCGAGGTGGAGCAGGGGGATTATCCGCAGGACCAGGTGATATTGGAAGCACTGAAGGAAGCCGCTTCGGAAGATCTCGTCGATCTCCAGAATGGCAATTATCGACTAACCGCCGATGGGAGCAGCGCGGGGCGAGACGTGGTCAGGCGGCATCGACTGGCAGAGTGCATGCTGCGCGACGTACTTTCCTCGCGAACCGATGACCGTATGGAGGAAAACGCCTGCCGCTTCGAGCACGTACTGCAGAACGGGTTAGACGACCAAATATGCACGCTGCTGGGGCATCCTACGACATGTCCTCACGGAAAATCCATCCCGGAGGGCGAGTGCTGCAAAAAGGCCCAGGCGGATCTGATCAAGGAGGTCGGGCCGCTTTGCGATGGTAGGCCCGGGAACGAGGGCGCCGTGGCCTACCTCGCTGCAAGGGATAACCGCGAAGTGCAAAAGATGATGGCCATGGGCATACTCCCCGGGACACGCATCCAACTGATTCGCCGCTTTCCCTCCTATGTCTTCCAGGTGGGCTACAGCCAGTTCACAGTCGACAGACCCCTCGCCGAGATCATTTACGTGCACTGGAACGGAAATCGCGAAGGCAGTTAAACCTCGCCCCGTCAGTCGGGAACGAAACCCAATAATGAACAAGGCAAACGGACAGAAAGACTTACCATCTCCCACCGAGGCGCATCTGGAACCCGGGTTTCCCGTGTTCCCGGTGCACGAACTGTTCCGCGGAACCCGGGAAGTTCGCCTCCGCCACGATGGGCAGGAATACAGGCTGAGACTTACGAAAAGGAACAAACTGATTCTCACAAAGTAGGTATTTGCCACACGGTGTGGTAGGGAGTTGTAGCCAGCCAGACGTCCGCTCGGCACAAGCCAGCGAAGCTCCTCTGATGATTTCCCTTTATGTTTTGGGCAGCCCTGCGCGGCTGCACCTGAGAGGAGAGCGCATTATGGACGACGAGCGGTCACAAACACCTCTGTTAGCGCTGCGAAAGATTGTTGGAATTGCCCTGTTGGCGGTGATGATTCTGGGAATGTGGACAAAGGCGTCGGCGGATTCCCGAGACGCCAAGATCCAGCAACTCGAATCGCACCTCACCCAACTTGCCGAGGAAGTCCAGCGCCTCAAACAGGACAGGGTAGAAGATAGGCAGCAACAGTCCGAACATCGAGAGGCGCTGGAGGAAATCCGGAACGATCTGGTACGCATGGGGGAGGGCAACAGGTTGCTGGATCCGGATTCATGGCTGAACAAGTTCACGGTGGGCGGTTATGGTGAGCTGCACGGAAACTTTGGCGAAGGCAAATCATCCGACCAATTCGATATCCATCGGCTGGTGTTGTATCTGGGATACGATTTCAACGAGTGGATCAAGCTCCACAGTGAGACCGAAATCGAGCACGCCTTCGTTAGCAAAAGTTCCGGGGGTGAGGTGGTTATTGAGCAGCTATATGTGGACTTTCTGATTTCCAAATGGATCAACGTGCGCGTCGGGAGAATTCTCACTCCACTGGGAATCATTAATGAAACACATGAACCAACGACCTTTAACGGTGTGGAAAGACCTCTGTTCGCGAAGGTCATCATCCCCAGCACGTGGTCTTCGGACGGAGTGGGTATCTTTGGCTCATTGGCATCGTGGCTGAAGTATCAGCTTTATGTCGCCGGAGGGCTCGACGGTTCAGGATTCAACGCCACGGACGGCATCCGCAAGGGGCGAATGAAGGAAAGGCCCGGCCTGCACGAGCCTGCGGTAACCGGCCGGCTGGATTTCTACCCCCTCGTCAGCCAAGAAGAGGTACCTTTCGACCAAGACCTTCGACTCGGGCTTTCGATGTACTTCGGAGGACTCGACAACGGGAACAAGGGCAAGAACCCGAGGCTTGACGGGCATATACATATTTACAGTGCCGATTTCCAATACTCGATCGACAGGTTCGACTTCCGCGGTGCGATCGCATACGAAGCCATCGATGGGGCGAGGGAGATCGGCAATGGCACGGCGAAGGGCATTTTCGGGTGGTATACCGAAGCCGCCTATCACTTCTGGCAGGATGCATGGAAAACGGGCAAGTTCAAAGCCTCTGATGCGGTGGTGTTCGTCCGTTTCGACCGCGCGGACACGCAGCACGAAATGCCTTCCGGGGTGGCGGCCAACCCCGCCGGTGATCGCCACGAATGGACGATCGGGATGAATTTCTATTTCACACCTAACCTCGTCTTCAAGGTGGACTACCAGCTTCGCGACGACGATTCAGCCGAAGAACTGAACGACCTCCTCAATGTCGGGTTGGGGTGGACATTCTGATCCATCAATAAGGAGAAACCGAAGATGATTCGCAGGCGACCAACGATGGTTTCTGTGCTTTTGGCACCGATATCGGTGATTCTGCTCGCATCTGTGTTGAGCTGTGGTCCGCAAACGACCAGATCAGAGATTAAGATGGCGAGAGAATACTTTCCCGCTGCGACCCGGGTTCAAGAAACAAGCATCTCTGAAACCGGTTCGTCGCAAGACCCTCCCAAGGTGATTGAAGGTCAATCGGGCGTTCTTGGATACATTGTGGATAAACAGGTCGTGTCGCGTTCGGGCCCCTTTAAGATCCGCATCGTGATGGATAGCACCTTCCACGTGGTGCGGGCCAAAGTACTCGAATACGCCGGCGCTCGCGGGGGCGCCGTGCAAAGGGCAACTTTTACACGCCAGTTCAAAGGCAAAGGCCCTGGCGATCCGATCCGCATTGGAAAGGACATCGATGCGATCACCGGAGCGAGCATATCCTCTCGCGTCATGGCTGAAGGTGTCCGGCTAGCCGTTCGCCAGGTGCGAGAGAGATTCTCTGGAACAAGATAATAGAAATAGCCCCCGAAGGACCAATCCGCGACGGGCTCGCCACGTTGTGTCAATCTCAGAGTGCTTCCGGCAACCGAGTCGGTACTTGTCCGGGGTAGCCTTGTGGCGTGGCCGGAACCCCACACGTTGAGGCCCCTCCGCGTTCGTGCAACGCCTCGAAAGCGGCGATGAGCGGTTGCAGAGGGGCCTCGCTTCCGTTAAACTATTTTTATCAGGGCAATAAGAGTGGCTACAGACGGGTTGTCCTCGCCCTGTCGGTGTTTCCAGCGAACGTTAGGAAAAAGCAAATGTTCGAAGTGATCAGCAATGAAATATTGGCGCCGGAAGTGCACAGGCTTGTGGTTCGAGCACCGCGGGTGGCGGCGGCGAGGCGCCCCGGTCAGTTCGTCATCGTACGGCACTGCGAACTGGACGAGCGCATTCCGCTGACCATCGCTGATGCCAACGGCGAGGCTGGGACGATCACGCTGATCGTTCAAGCGGTCGGGGTGGGCACGAAGGAGATCGTCGCGACAGGTGCGGGAGAATCGATCCGCGACGTCGCCGGTCCCCTGGGCAGACCCACCGAAATAGAAAAGTGGGGCAGGGTGGTTTGCGTTGGCGGGGGGGTGGGGACGGCGGTCCTGTTCCCGCTTGCCAAAGCGCTCGCTGAGGTCGGTAACGAAGTGACTACGATTATCGGCGCCAGGTCCGCACCGCACGTGATCCTGCGTGACGAACTGGCGGGGTTCTCGCATCAGGTGCTGGTAACCACTGAAGATGGGTCGCTGGGAACCAAGGGCTTTGTGACGGCGGCGCTTGGTGAGCTCTTGTCCGACGAGTCGTCCCGCCCGGACGTCGTCTTCGCAGTAGGCCCGGTTCTCATGATGGAAGCCGTTGCCGAGCAGACCCGCCCCCACGGGATCAAGACGATCGTATCCCTGAATCCGATCATGGTGGACGGGACCGGAATGTGCGGGGGTTGCCGCGTCACGGTGGGCGACGAGATAAAATTCGCCTGCGTTGACGGACCGGAATTCGACGGACATCAGGTGAATTTCAGGGAGCTTCTCTCCCGGCAGAATGCGTACAACGAAGATCGCTGCCGGCTCGACGCGCAAGTCGCGCAGGTGCAGTCGGAGAAGACTGAATGAGTTCCAAGCAATTGACGGCGAAGGAGCGAATGGGGATACCTCGCGTGAAGATGCGCGAGCAAGACCCCGCTATTCGCGCGACGAACTTCAAGGAAGTGAACCTCGGGCTGTCTGAGACGGCCGCCGTCGGAGAGGCGCAGCGGTGCATCCAGTGTAAGAACCGTCCCTGCGTGGAAGGCTGCCCTGTCGGTGTCCGTATCGCGGAGTTCCTGGAGAAGGTCGCAGAGGCCGACTTCGCGGCGGCCGCGGAGATCATGCGCACAGACAACGCCTTACCCGGTACCACCGGGAGGGTCTGCCCGCAGGAAACGCAGTGTGAAGAAGTTTGCGTGAGAGGTAAAAAGGGCGATCCGGTAGCGATAGGATGGCTGGAGCGATTCATTGCGGACTGGGCGTCGGCGAATCTGGATCGACCTAAGGTGACCGCGGAAAAGACCGGATTCAAGGCCGCTGTCGTCGGTTCGGGTCCGGGTGGGCTGACGGCCGCGGGCGAACTGGCGCGCATGGGGCACGAGGTGACGATCTTCGAGGCGTTGCACGCCCCGGGCGGGGTCCTGCGATACGGTATTCCCGAATTCCGCCTTCCCAAGGGGATCGTGGACGAGGAAGTGAAGAATCTCGAATCGCTGGGTGTGAAGATAGAGTTGAACGTCATCGTCGGTAAGACGATTACCGTCGATCAGATCCGAAGCGAGTTCGACGCCTGCTTTATCGCCAACGGTGCGGGACTGCCCATGTTCCTGAACGTCTCCGGTGAGAACCTCAAGGGCGTTTACTCGGCGAACGAGTACCTGACGCGAGTGAACCTCATGGGGGCGTATAAGGGGGCGGAATCCCGCACCCCCATCGCCAGAGGTGCGACGGCGGTGGTGTTTGGCGGGGGGAATACGGCGATGGACAGTGTGCGGACGGCGAAGCGATTGGGGTCGAAGCGAGCGGTCCTCGCCTATCGCCGCTCGCGCACCGAGATGCCCGCGCGAATCGAGGAAATCCACCACGCCGAGCAGGAGGGTATCGAGTTGATGTTTCTGGTGGCGCCGCTGGAGATTCTTGGTGACGAAGAGGAATGGGTCCGTGCTGTGCGAATGCAGCGAATGGAACTGGGCGAACCGGACTCCTCGGGAAGGCGGCGCCCGGTGCCGATAGAAGGAAGCGAATTCGAGCTTCCCGCCGACCTCGTCGTCGTCGCCATCGGAACGCGCGCGAATCCGCTGCTCACCGCAGCGTGTCCGGAATTGAAGCTGAACAAGTGGGGCAATATCGAGGTGGACGAGAATCAGATGACGTCGATATCGGGCGTCTTCGCCGGCGGGGATATCGTCCGGGGCGGGGCGACGGTCATTCTTGCGATGGGCGATGGTAAATGCGCAGCCCAAGCGATCGACCGTTACCTCAAGAGCAAGACGAAGTAGCCGAATCCTCGCGAGGAAACCACCGTCACTGATATGGACTTACACGCGCGCAAAGAGGCGATGGACCTGGGGCGAAAAGCAACCCGATAAGTGGGCACGCCGCCTCTCAGTGCACCTGTTACCCCGCTAAGCCCTTGCAAAGGAAAGTTACGCAACTAAGGTAAACACCTGATATGAAAGAACTTGACAAAATGCAGGTTCTGTGGTAACATCTCCCAATAGTGGGCGACAGGGGATAAGTTAAGCGGTTCGGCCCTTTGAACCTGATTCGACAATTCTGTTTTTCGGCGTGCGAGTATCCAAGGGGAGGTGCGATCATGTATCGGAGGCGTTTGTTTTTTGTTCCGACGGTCGTGGCAGGCGTGGTTATGTGAGTTGCTTGTATCCCCGCGCTCGCCAATCCAATTCCACCATATATCAGCGGATCGTCCACCGCCACCGAGATCACCGAACCGGGAGACCTCTACGGGTGGTATCGATACGATGTCAACATCGTTTGGGATCTCAACCACATGGGCGCCGGTATGAGTCACTGGGACCTTATAATGAAGTCAGGCTGCGCGCAGCCGGATCACGGGTTCGCGTTTGATACTCCTGCGGGGTTTTCGACCAGTGAAGCATACCCGAGCGATCCCAACGCGATGGGCTGGACGGGATACTTCGAGCCCAACGGGGATCCGTCTTTGAACCCCCCGAACACCCCGCTCATCAAGTACAACGACCCGCACGATCCGGACGGTGAGGCCGGAGCGGCTGGCTACGGGATGTTTTCGTTTTACGCCAACATCATACCCGAATATGGGACATACGAGTCCGCCCTTGTAGCCAAGGCTGGGACGGTAGACGATACATATGGGGCTCTGACGGGTGCGTATCCCTCGTGTACGATCATCCCGGAGCCCGCCTCCGCGATGTTGTTCCTGGGCGGCTTCAGTTGGCTGATCCGCCGACGCGTTCGAAGGCATTGATAGGTCTGGGGCGCTGCGGCGGGGCGGGGGCTGGCGGCGATGATATATTGTAGACGCAAGTGGGCAACCTCGCACCAGGTGCCTCCTTCGAGCGGGCAGGCCTTCGGGCCCGCCCGCTTTTTTTTACGCCGCGAACACAAATCTCGCCCAGGAATACCAGCTTTTGCGTAAACATGTCTGATTTGATCGAAGACAGTTGAAAAACGCTATCCTCGCTGCATAAGCTGGATTGTTAAGTTTGTATGGGGCAGCAGCGCGGTCGCTCGTTGGGGAGGGGGGGAGCAACACCAAAGAGACCCGCGCGAATCTCCGCAGCATTAAGTTCGCGTGTGAATTGGCACTGTTGCGAAGGGGTCTGGAACACCGCGATGGTGATGCGTCTCG
>SDBT01011818.1_pt1 | contig 14023 bp, 11 predicted proteins | sample 2277101 | NCBI WGS metagenome assembly SDBT01 (sample SAMN10404973, study PRJNA504765) | marine sediment metagenome | isolation source: marine sediment core GS10_PC15, 103 cmbsf | place: Arctic Ocean: Southern Knipovich Ridge | collected 2010 | reverse complement strand
GCTCCTGAGCGACAAGGTTTTTTGGGATTGTATCTGGGCCGACTAAAAAAATCTAGATTCCAGGTACTCTATAAGACAATGAAATGGACATTCACTATAATGGAAAAATTACAGATTCTTAATCAAAAGATGTTTTTTCACTGTATTGCGGACTGAAGGATTATCAAATATGTTTGGCGTAATTAATTTCAAAAAAATGGTAATCACATGTAAAAAAGCGAATAAGAGCATATTTCCTGCTAGAATCCGAAGTATTTGTCCAGCTCATTTTCAATAAAGGACCAAGTTATGAATAGCCATAATCTCAACAGAAAGAACTATTTTCTTAAAAACGATTACAATAGCAAGAAAATAAAAAAAACCATTCTGCAAACGCAGCTAACTTCATTCTGTACAAATGAAAGAATTCTTTTTAGTTCTTATTATCAATATCATACATATAAAATTGCTAGGTCGTTAGTTAAGCGAAATAAAATGAAAAGCGTGGTTGACCTTGGATGCGGTGTAGCAACAAAGCTCATGAAGCTATTTCACCCTATCTGCAAATATGTGGCTGGGGTAGACCAAGCAGAGGCGATTGACTATTGCAGGAAAACGTATACAAATGGCCACTTTCTGGAAGATGATTTTGAAGATCCCAAAGTCAAACACGGTCCTTATGATCTAGTTATTGTTGCAGATGTTATTGAGCATCTTTCTAATCCAGATGCATTGGTAAGGTACATTAAGTTACTAAGCCACAAAAATTCATATATTGTTATTTCGACACCCGAAAGGGACATATTACGCGGAAAAGAATGCACTAGTTCTGAAAAACCCGAACACGTCCGAGAATGGAATTCTACTGAGTTTAAATGTTATCTCCAATCAAAAGAATTTGAAATAATAAAGCAAATGCGCATTCCATTTTGCAGGTTCAGCTTTAACAAAGAAGTTTATAAAGTTATTAAGGCAATAAAAAAACGCTGTCATACTACTAAAACTACTCAGTTGGCTATATGCAAACTAGCAGGATAAGATTTTTTCATGTTTACTTAGGAGATTTACCTTTGCATTACAGGTAGGCTAACAAGGATATATCGCTGAAAAGAGATGCAAATCAAAAGACTGTTTCGAAAAATAATTCCAAAATCAATCATTGCGAAACTATCGACATTTAAAAACCTGTTAGATAGAAAAACTTCGGGGAAAGAAGATCCTTTTGAGTTGCTTTATCACAATTTGCAAACGATAATGAAAAAAACATTTTCAGAAGATCTATCGTTAAAAAAAGAAATTGAATATTTGTTCGATTTTCAAAGAGAGGTTGAAGGTCTTATCAGCCAAAAATGTGAACAGTATTATCAAGGTAATCATCCAAAGCACCATCTCTGGAAAAGCCACTACAAGTTCATAATAGAGAATGTTCTTCCTGGGGATAATGTATTAGATGTTGGATCGGGCGCTAGTCTTTCTTATATCCAGGAGTTGGCTGGTTTTTGCACCCAAATAGATTGTTGTGATATTAGGAAGGATTTAATCGAAAGATGCATCAAGGAAAATAACTTTAACAACATTACTTTTAAAGTTCTTGATATTACAGAGGAGCTTCCTAAAGAAGAATACGATGTTGTCATATTATCTCATATATTAGAACATTTAAAAGGACCTGAGAAAGTATTACAAAGTATTAAGCAAATAACAAATAAGATTATTGTTAGATTACCCAGGTATGATGATCACTGGACGTACTTAGTGAAGAAGGATCTTGGTCTATTTTATTATAAGGATCATGATCATAAACGAGAATATGTTCTAGATGATGCAAGGGAGCTAATTACATCTGCAGGTTGGAAATTAGCAAGGATACTAAATGATGTAGATATAAAAATAGTCGCGATTCAATAAAGCATTAGCTCACCTTTCGTATCGATTTTAGTAGCTGTCGTAGACAGTCGTAAATTTTTACCTATTTTTTGAGGGACCAAGTATAGCTTATGTGTGGTTTAGTTGGCTGCTGTTCAAATGGCGCTGTCGACATTTCGAGGGAAATTCTTAAAACGATGAGTGATACGCTTACACATCGCGGCCCAGACGATAACGGATTATATATCTCTCCTAAAAAAGATGTAGGGCTTGCGCATACAAGGTTGTCAATTATCGATCTATCTGAATCCGGCCATCAACCTATGTCAAATGAAGATAAAAGCATATGGATTGTTTACAACGGAGAGATTTACAATTATCAAAGCATAAAAAGTGATCTTCAAGAACTAGGGCATATCTTCCAAGGCAATTCCGACACTGAAGTGATTATCCACGCCTATGAAGAGTATGGCATAGATTGCCTTCAAACATTTAACGGTATGTTTGCGTTTGCAGTTTATGATAGCAATAGACGTCGCATTTTCATAGCTAGAGACAGATTTGGAATCAAGCCAATTTACTATGGTTTTTTGACTGACAAGGTATTTGTTTTTGCTTCTGAGCTCAAAGCGCTAGCAGTTCACCCTTCATTTACCAAACAAATCAATTTCGGTGCCCTGGGTGATTATTTTAAATATAGATATATACCTTCACCAAAAAGTATATGGAGAGATATCTATAAGCTTCCTCAAGGGCATTGGGCAGAACTCGATACTAGTACATTCCGATTCAATACTCATCGATATTATTCTTTAGCAGAAAGAGTGCAAAACGCAACAAACTCAACTGTCGAAGAAGTAGCATATAATTTTAAAAAAGCAGTCAAAGAAAGACTAGTTGCAGACGTAGAAGTTGGCACCCTTTTAAGTGGCGGAATTGATTCGAGCTCAATAAGTGCGATCACGAATGAATTGAAATCTGATGTAACAGCGTTCTCTATAGGTTTCGAACCTGAAGAATATAGCGAACTGACTTATTCAAAAATCGTCTCAGACTATCTCAATATAAATCATATATTTGAGGTCGTTAAGCATCTTGATGACGATATTGTTGAGAAAGTTGTTCGGTCCTTTGATGAACCGCTGGCAGACAGTTCGTGCATTCCAACATATATCTTATCTGAAATAGTCTCAAAATATGTAAAAGTTGTGCTTTCAGGTGATGGCGGAGACGAGGTTTTCTCAGGGTACAATTGGTACCATAACTACTTTAGGGATTATCGGAACTATAAATCAACATTAATATCTCGTATTAAGGATTTCGTTGGAATAAGAAATAACGTTATCCCAAATTTTGAAACTTATTACAATAGTCTTCTCCTAAATAGATTTGATACCGTGAGTTTTAAAAAGGTATTCATGCCAGACACCTATGATCTGGTCATGAAGAATTTTGAGAGCGTATTTAGAAATTACACAGATAGTCCGTTTAGCGGAGTAAGAGCTGTTCAATTCGTAGATCTTAATACATTCATGGTAGATGATATTCTTGTAAAAGTAGATCGGGCCAGTATGGCTAATTCTGTTGAAGTAAGAGTTCCGTTGCTAGATCACAATTTAGTTGAGTCTATTTTTCGATTGGATGAGAAGGATTACTCTAGTGATAGTGTTGATAAACCAGTTCTAAAAAAAATTGTAAAAGGCAAACTGCCAGAAGAAATACTTACAAGGGACAAAAAAGGATTCTCTGCTCCAATAACAGAATGGATCGATTTCGGAAGACTAGCAAAGATTTCGTTAGACGGAGATACGGTTAAAGATGGGATATTTAATAAAGATTTCATATTAGAGCTTGTTGAAAACAGATGCCCAAATTGTCTGGGCATGTTATGGATGATATTTATGTTTGAAAAATGGTATCAAAGATGGTATCTCAACAATGATTATAACAATTGATGGTAATATCCCCTCTCAATTCGCGCATAGCTTTAATGTCATGAAAATGGCACAGGGCTTCCATGAAGCAGGAGAAGAGGTATCGCTTGTTTCGTTGCTTTCTCTGCCGAACATACGCGAAAGAATAAGAATCGGTGATTTATATGATCATTACGGTGTCGCAAAGAATATTCAAATAAAGTTTTTGCCTGTTTACAACTTTGACTTTTTTACAAAAAGAACAGAAGCCAAAGACTTTAGTATCATTGCAGCTAAATATATCAAAAAAAGAAATCCTGATTTCGTTTATTGCAGAAGTTATCTTACACCTTACTATTGCAGCAGAATGGGCGTACCTTCGATATTGGAGACTCACACAACAGTATACAACCTGCCCGCTCTGCAGAAAATATACGAAATTTGTCATGACAGAAATTTTCTGGGAATAGTAACCATTAGCGAGGATATAAAAAAAGCACATATAGATCGCGGGGTACCGGCAGATAAAATAATCGCTCTTGAAGATGGCGTAGATTTGAAACGATTTAACATTGATGATGACAAGTTTTGTTGGCGTGAGAAATGTGGTTTACCACTCGATAAGCGGATTGTCATGTATTGTGGTAGTTTGTACAAAGAGAAAGGCATTGAAGATATTTTGCTTTCTGCTAAAAAACTGATGTCTCATGACAAGCTACTATACGTGATTATCGGTGGAACGGATGAACAACTGGCAGAATGGAAAGATTACATAAAGAATCGTGATATCGACAATGTAAAATTTTTTGGTTTTATAAAGAATATTGATATACCAAAATACCTGAAATCTGCGGATGTACTTATCATGCCGTACAACTCAAAAGTGAATTATAGAGTCATGGATGTTAAAACAACATCACCGATGAAGCTATTTGAATATATGGCTTCAAAGCGACCAATAATAACCTCAGACATTCCTGCTATCTCAAAGATAGTTGAACACCAAAAAAGCGCCCTATTAGCCGAGCCAAATAATGTAGACCAGATTGTCCGGTTTATTCTAGAACTATTGGGCGATCGGAAAAAAAGTATGCAAATTTCAACGAACGCATTTGAAGCCGTAAAAAAATATGAATGGAAAAATAGGTGTGAGCGCATATTAGATAAGTTTGTACGTAGCAGTTGAGCCGATGTTCTTCGACATTGTAATTCACCTTCTTTAAAGAAAGTTGAGTTCGAACCGATATACTTTCCACACAGATTTTAAATTCACTAATCGATCAACTAAAGCGAAATTTGTCTATGAAAAATATAAACAGATATTGCACGGCAAGATCCTGGATGTTGGCGCAGATCAATGCTCACTAAAGACTCATCTAGGGAAGAACGTTGAGTATAAAGGTATTGGACTTGGTAATAATCCGGATCTACAAATATTTGATCTTGAAAAAGAGAAGATTTCATTTCCGGATAATTCTTTTGATTGCGTACTATGCCTCGATGTTCTAGAACATTTAGAAAACATACATGAGATTTTTGATGAGCTGTGTCGTGTTTCGAAAAGGTGGGTAATAGTTTCATTACCTAATCCTTGGTCGGGATTTATGACTTTTCTACAAACACAAAAATACGATAGAGATCGAAATATCAAGTTTTATGGACTGCCGAAGGAAAGAGAATTTGACCGTCATAAATGGTTTTTTTCTTCATCAGAGGCAAAAGATTTTGTCAAGTATCGTGCTAAAAAGAACAGCATGGGCATAATAGATTTGTATGTAGAGAATAGTAATAACAGTGGTTTGTTTGTTCCAAGTAATTGGAGACAAAAAAGATTGCTTAGCAAGATAATCAATGCTCGCAGTCTGCTATTCCGCAACGATGTTCACTTCCCTGATCTTTACGAAGGCACTTCGTGGTGGGTCTTGAAAAAGAAATGAATCAAAAAGCTTTCTTTATACCATTTGGGGAAACATTCTCAGTTGGTGCGGGCGGCCCAGCCACATTTATGAGAAACTTAGAAAAGTATCTCGATCGTGTTGGTTACAGTTACTCTAAAAATTCCAAGGATGCGAGTGGAATATTTTTCCCGGTGGTTTTTAATACAGAAATTCTCAACCGCATTAGAAGGAGAAACGGAGTAGCTATCCAACGTCTCGATGGAATCTATTATCCTTCAAAGCATGGTGCTGGCTATTTAGAACTTAATTCGCGCATACAAGATATCTACTCTACGTACACTACTTATGTGATTTTTCAAAGTGAGTATAGTAAAAAACAATGTTTTCTGATGTTGGGGAAAAAAGGTATAAGTGACTACGAAATTATTCTAAACGGTGCAGACAAAGAGATATTCTTTCCCAGAAGAAAGAAAGAACATGACTCCTCCAAGCTAAGAATAGTTACCACCGGACACTTTAGAAATAAGGACATGATCGAACCCGTAGTCATGGCTTTGGACTTATTGAAAACGAGCTACAATTTTGAACTCACAATTATCGGACCGATCACGAATAGTACGATTAGCCACTACTTTTCAAGAGATTATATTAAACATATTGATATAGTAGATATTAATGAAGTCGCCGAATTTTTAAGGACCTGTGATATCTTTATATATTCTCACCTGAACCCCCCCTGTCCAAATTCAGTAGTTGAAGCAATATCGTGTGGTTTACCTGTTGTCGGATTTGATAGCGGTGCCATGTCAGAATTATTATTTTTCGCTAAGGATCTTCTAGCGGCAGTATCTGACGATATTCTTCAGAAATACGAAGACTTCGACTATGTATTACTCGCGGAGAAATTGGCCTATTCTATGGGCAATTACAGTTTTTGTGCTGAAAGAGCCTTCGAGTATAGTCATCTCTATTCGTTTGATGAGTGCGGTAGTAAGTATTTAGAAATATTTGAACGACTGAGAAATAGTTTATCTGATCGCAACATTATTAAGAAGCTATTTCAAATGTTTAAATCGGCATCATTTTGAACATGATTCGTGGTTTGCTATGACGTTACTATTGAAATTTCTTTCCAAATTACGACCAGAAAAGCTAATTGATTTAGTGTTTGAATTATTAAAGAGGAAAACGCTTGAAATGTCTCCGAGCGAATCATTGACTCTGTTGTTCGATCTTGAACATAAAATATACATACTAGAAGGGCAGGAGTCAGTTCGTTATGGCAACGGAATTCATACTAAGCATAAGCATATCCGGTATCATGATTTCTTTATTCAGAATATTCCAGAAAAAAGTCGAGTCCTCGACATCGGGTGTGGAAAAGGAGAATTAGCTGCTGATATATCGGACAACGTTCGGGATGTTTTCGTTTTCGGTATCGATATTAATCCAAATTACATAGATATTGCGAATAATCGTTTCTCTAGAGAAAATGTTACTTATGTACTCGGCGATGCGTTGAAGGATCTACCAAGCGAAACATTTGACATTGTTATTTTGTCGAATGTGCTGGAGCATCTAGACAAGAGAGTCACCTTTCTAAGAAAAACAGCATCAATGTACAAACCGAATAAGGTACTAATACGTGTACCTGTATTTGAAAGGGATTGGCGTGTGCCATTGAAGAAAGAGCTTGGAATAGATTATAGACTCGATGCTACACATTTCATCGAGTATAGGTATGAAGAGCTTTTTGAAGAACTCAAGCAAAGTGGATTATCTGTCACTCATTACAAAATAAACTGGGGAGAAATCTGGGCGGAAGCTATAATTTCTTGATGCCCCTGTTCAGTCCGTTTGAATGGAAAATCCGTTTGTTACTGTGTTGATGCCTGTCTACAACGGCGAGAAGTATTTGGCGCAGGCTATCGAAAGTGTATTAAAGCAAACGCACACACACTTTGAGTTTATAGTAATCAATGATGGTTCCAGAGATCGAAGCGCTGACATAATTGGATCCTTTAAGGATCCACGCATTATAGTAGTCAGTAATCCGGCTAATATCGGTCTGACTGCATCGCTGAATTTAGGCCTGCAATTGGCAAAGGGCAAATATCTAGCACGAATGGATTCCGACGATGTTAGTCTTGCTGAGAGATTCGAAAAGCAGGTTAATTTTCTTGAAGATAATCCAGCAGTGGCAGTTTGTGGGTCTTGGATCAAGGTATTTGGCGAGGGCGATAATAGAGTCGTAAAATTTCCTACAGATTCAGATTCTATTAGGTGCAATTTACTTTTTAGGAATCCTATAGCACATCCAACAGTAATGCTAAACTTGTATTTGTTACGATCAGCAAAATTCTTTTATGACAATTCCTTTGAAACCTCGCAGGACTACAATCTATGGGCGAAAGTGGTAGAATCGTATAGAGTAGCTAATATACCCGAGGTGCTACTTCTTCTTCGCTACCACCAAGATCAGATCAGAACATTGAAAATCGACAAACAGAAACAGTTTACAAAAAAAATAATGCGGTCCCAATTAATAAAGATTGGAATAATACCGACGAAAAAAGAACTGGATTTACATAGTGACATTGGGTGGGAAAGTTTGATATTGGGAAAGTGTTCTATCAGGAATGCTCGCTATTGGTTTGACAAGTTACTAAGGAAGAACCAACAGTTCTCAATCTATAAGGAATCAGTTTTCAATAAATTGCTAGCTGAAAAGTGGTTTTCAATTTGCAGTGTAAGCACAGAGTTGGGAATTTGGGTTTTTATTGAGTATTTGAAAAGTTCACTTTGGAGATATGACAACTTTCATATTGGCAGGTTGTCTCGATTTCTTATTGATTGTATTTCCCGATAACAAGTTTTCAATTTCAATTGCATAGCTTATCTTTAAAATCTTTACTGCTATCTGTGGAAATTTTATATGTGTGGAATATGTGGTGTTTTTGGGCTTAAAAGCGATTACAGTATAGACCCAGCCCTGAAAGCCATGCAGCATCGGGGTCCAGATGATTCCGGAGTTTACCAAGACAAGAGAATTGCGTTAGGTATGACGCGTTTAGCCATTCTGGATCTCTCCGAAAAGGGGCATCAACCGATGAGCAATGAGGATGGCTCTGTTTGGATAGTTTACAATGGCGAAACTTACAATTTTATTGAAGAAAAAGAAATTCTGATTAAAAAAGGCTATTCGTTTAATTCAACATCTGACACAGAAGTCATACTCAAGATGTATGAAAACTATGGCGATGGCTTTCTTCTTCGCATGCGTGGCATGTTTGCTCTTGCTATTTATGACAGAAGGAGCGGCTTGGGGAAAGAAAGGCTGTTGCTGGCCAGAGATCATCTCGGCATAAAACCTTTGCTCTACGCACATACCCCATCCGGGCTCGTGTTCGCTTCTGAGATAAAGGCAATCCTTGCCAGCGGTCTGGTTAGCCGCCGATTCGATCCCGAGGCGTTGCGTCTTTTAATGACGCATGGCTCGATCACACAGCCTAAGACAGCAATAGCCGGTGTGAATATGCTTCTTCCAGGACACAAACTGGTTGCAAAGAACGGTAAAGAGCATATCGATCAGTACTGGAGACTCGATCTGGACCGGATAGCAAACCTAAGGAACCTGGCTTATGAAGAACAATTATGCATGATGCGAGAGGCGCTCGAGGAATCGGTACGATTGCAGATGATCAGTGATGTGCCATTGGGGGCGTTTCTGAGCGGAGGTCTCGATTCATCTTTGCTGGTTGGTTTGATGGCCAGTATTGTCGGTGATAGGGTGAAGACCTTTTCAGTGGGATTCGAAAAGGAAGGTGAGCACATCGACGAATCCGATGATGCGAGGCAAGCTGCCGACTATATTGGAACAGATCATTATCGAGTTGTAGTAACTGGTGAGGATGTCAGAAGCAGGATCAAGCACATTGCATCAGCCCTTGACCAACCTTCTGTAGACGGTGTCAATTCATATTTCGTTTCGTTTGCGGCTAAAAAAGCAGTCACTGTGGCAATATCGGGCACAGGTGGAGATGAATTATTTGCAGGTTATCCATGGTTCCGCAACATGGTAATGGCTCTTCACAGGGACAGTCAGGCACCCATAAAATCACGATTCAACAATATTGTTGCCAAGATCGCTGGATCCCGGATCTTCAATTCTCTCTCTCTCACCCGATTCGCCGGCAGGCTAGAATCGTTGAGGGTGTCTGGTGGATTCATGCCAAGATTCGCCCGGGAGCATATCATTTTTGGCCCCGTTGGCACAGCCAAATTGATCTCTCCTGAGATTAGACGTGTTTGTTATTACGGGAGGGAACCTTCTCATGATATTTCATCAATTGATGGGATGTTGAATGGATCTGCGATCGAACGGGTGTCAGCCCTTTGCTTAAAAGGATACACACAGAACCAGTTATTGAGGGATATCGATGCCGTGTCAATGTCTCATTCTCTCGAGGTTCGGGTTCCGTTTATAGATCCAAAGATTGTTGACATAGCATTATCGTTGCCTGATCATACGAAGCTTGGAGATACTTTCGCTCTCTCCGATGCAAATGCAACCTACAGAGAATCAGGTACAAAGAAAATATTGGTGGATGTCGGACGTAGTATCCTGCCTGATGACATTGATTCACAGAAAAAAAGTGGTTTCGGTATGCCTTTTGATTCTTGGCTTAAAGGTCCTTTACGCGACGTATTGGATGATACTCTGTCGAGTTCCTCCGTCAGAAGCCGAGGTTATTTTACAACAAAAGAGGTTGAACGAGTAAAAAACGCATTCCTGAGAGATGGGCTGAGTTGGGTTTTCCCATGGCTTCTTATGATGACGGAGTTATGGTGTAGAGAAGTTTTGGACGTGAGCTGAAACTAGTACAGTTTCTACTCCACAATAACCATTCGCAAAATCTACAGAAGAAAAATCGTTCATTTCAGCGACAAGAAAAATATCATGATGAACAGCGAGAATCAATCAAAAAAGGCGATTAAGATTTTATTTCTCCGCTGGGGATTCTCAATTCATGCAAAGAGAAGAATTCAGATCTTTGTTGATGATCCTGGCTTTGACGTCGCAATAGCATCGACGCATAATTACAATTTCCCGAAGGCACATAATATCTTTCTGGATTCTTCCACTCTTCTGATGCACGTTGGCCGGAACGTTATCAGTTTTCGTAAATGCAGAGGCATCCTTTCTGGGATTGTTTTGATGCGGAACATTTTTTTCAGATTGATAAGTTTTTTTATTAGATTGGTCGCCTTGATAAGAATACAAATAAAAGTCTATCCGAATATTATATTAAGTGTACAAAGATACAGAAGACTGAAACGCGAAATATGTATGGGAATAAATGACTACTTTATTTTGAAATCAGCTGTTAATAGGTTTTCACCCGATATCATATTTCTACAAACCCTGCTATATCCGTGCTATCTTGTCTACTTTTTGCCACGGCTTCCCAAAATGGCGATTACATTTTGGAACGGAGATGTAATCTGGTGGGCTAAGTGGAACGGATTTGATAGGTTGTTGAAGAAGAGAATAGTCGGTTACGGTTCACGTTGTGCAGATATAATTACGGTGAATTCGACAATGGCGTATAATGCCTGTTTGGACTATGGAGTCAAAAAAGAGAAAATACACTTAATTAGGTATCCGGGAGTAGATCTTAGTCTATTTAAACCGATTCCAAAAGATTTTACGAGACAAAGCCTACGAATAAATTCAAAGCGTATAGTATTATGGCCCAGAGGATTAGGAGAGTATTTAAATTCCGATATTTTAATTCAGGCAGCCGTAAAGGTAAAAAAAAAGTATCCTGACGTTCTCTTCGTCGTACTGTCCGGAATTGGCGGAGAAATTGAATTAGTGAAACATCGGAAAATGGCTGACAAGGTTGGTGTCTCTAATAACTTTCTGTGGAAGGGACAGGTTTTACATGACGAAATGCCACTTTTTTATTGTTGCTCCGATATGGTCGTATCAATCTCTTCCAATGATTCATTGCCTAATGTAATGTTGGAGGCAATGGCTTGTGGAGTTCCTCTCATAATGAGCGATATCCCCCAAATTCGTGAGTGGATTAAAGATGGCGATAATGGTTTTCTAATTCCACCGAGAGATGAACGGTCATTATCTGAGCGGATAATATCGATATTTGAAAGTGACAAGGTTTTGGTTGATTCTTTTAGAAACAAAAACTTGAGAATTGTTAGGGAAAGAGCGAACAGTGTGATTCAGGGACAACGGATAAAAGATCTCGTTCGCTCTCAGTTTATGTAGAAGCATTCTTTAGGATCTGGCTACCTTTTTATTAGGTTTATTACAGTGCGGCGCTTTGTTTTAATCTAAAAGCAACTATTGTAATACCGGTTTGATCTGACTATCTAGGAAAAGCTGTAGACTCAGACCTGTTTTCATTTTAATACGTAATTTCACACTATATCTCATATTAGATAGAGCAGTTTTGGAACCCGTATGAATAGGAGTAATAGGATTTCTAAGAAAATGGCAGTACTGTCTCATATACTGCCACCGTCTCCGTCAGGCCAAGCTGTGGTTTTATCTAGATTAATGTCCTGTATTCATCCAAATGAATATGTTCTTATTTCAAAAGAAGATTATCATGGTACAATTCGAAGCGCAGATACCGCTTCGAAAAAACTTGATGGCCGATATTACAAACTAAGATCAGATATTGATCTTCACAAAAGATTTGGCATTAGATTTTCTTTTTTGGCCACGCCTTTGTCCATTTTAATAAATATAGCTAGACGTACCATGCAGCTAATTAGAATAATGAAAAAAGAGAGGTGCGATTTACTTATAGCTTGTACGGGAGATCTTTACGATATACCATCTGGATTTCTGGCGAGTAAAATAAACAAAGCATCGTTTGTTCCATACATGTTTGACGACTATGTTAATCAATGGGCTGGTAGTTATAGGAAGATAGCACGTTTTTTAGGACCACTTATAATCAGGAAAGCTCAAGGTATTATTGTACCTAACGATTTTCTTAGAAAAGAGTATAAGACTCGATATAAAGTAGATAGTGAGATCATACACAATCCAAGTTCGGGTATAGATATTGAAAAGGTGGACCATGCCGAAAAATATTTCGATGTAGGATTTAAGAATATAGTATATGCTGGAGCGATCTATCACGCTAACCACGACGCTTTACTAAATCTGGTTCACGCACTCCAAAAGTTAGATCGTAGACAAGTATTGTTGCATGTTTTCACGTCACAAAACAAGAAAATCTTGAAGAGAACAGGAATCTATACTGAAAAGGTCAGAGTTCATAACCATGTCAACCCGGGCGTAGTCGCTCATTTATTGAAACAAGCAGATATTTTATTTCTGCCATTGGGATTCAATACAGGAATCGAAGAAGTTATAAGGACATCAGCTCCGGGGAAGATGGGTGACTATCTGGCTGCAGGCAAACCCATTCTGGTTCACGCGCCCAAGCACTCATATGTGAGTTGGTACTTCACAGTTAACAGATGTGGATTGGTTGTAGATCATCCCGATACGGGAGAGGTATTGCAGGCCATAATAGAACTGCTACAAAACGAGAGTGAGTGTGAACAATACTCTAAGAGAGCCCTGGAGTTGGCGAGCAAAGATTTTGATCTAGAAACGATCTCCAAGAAATTTTATAACTATCTGGTGATGGTCAGAGGGAAATACGCGAAGAACTAAATTGAAAATATTACTTGTCGCATTTTCTAACAGCATTCATGCTGCTCGCTGGATTATACAATTCATAGATCAAGGCTGGGAGATTCACTTTTTTCCAAGCCTAGACGTTGGAGCAATACATCCAGACCTACGCAAGATCACTATTTACCACTCCTTCTACTACAGAGATCACACATATCATAGAACAGTCAAAGTGAGGGGCATCCGCGTTTTTCATAACATGCTTGCGCGCTTTTTGAGGTATTTGTATCATACGATTTTCAAAGACTATCAAACCAAGAATCTTGTTTCTCTAATCAACAAACTGAATCCGGATATAATCCATTCACTTGAGACACAACATGCTGGCTATCTTGTTATGAGAGCAAAGGAGCGATTAGCAAAATCGTTTCCTAAATGGATCCACACTAATTGGGGTAGTGATATCTATTTTTTTGGAAATCTGCACCAGCATGAGAACCGGATCAGAAGAGTATTGCAGAACTGTGACTACTACTCTTGTGAGTGCGAACGTGATATTACCCTTGCTAGGGAGTTTGGACTACGTGGCGAAACGCTCCCCGTCTATCCAAACGGAGGCGGATTTGATCTGGATCGTTTAAGAAAACTAATGTCAGCGGAAAAGCCTTCAAAGAGAAGATGTATAC
>SDBT01011817.1_pt1 | contig 14025 bp, 10 predicted proteins | sample 2277101 | NCBI WGS metagenome assembly SDBT01 (sample SAMN10404973, study PRJNA504765) | marine sediment metagenome | isolation source: marine sediment core GS10_PC15, 103 cmbsf | place: Arctic Ocean: Southern Knipovich Ridge | collected 2010 | reverse complement strand
ATAATTTCCACAACCTGGGCACCACGAAATTTCTGCATCTCGATCAAAAATATTGCTTTTCATTTTCTTAATTATTTTCTTGTATAATTAAGATATCTTTTACTAACGAATAAATAAATTCTTTCTTAATAGTTTATAATAAGATTTAAGACTATGAATTATAAAGAAAAATAATCTAATGTTTTTTGCTTTCTAAGTCTTATAAAATCTTCTGTACCAAAATTTTTTATATTTTTTTGTTCATATTTCTTTAATAATTGCTCTAAACTGCAAATCTCCTTTTCAGCGCTTAATTGAATTATATCATAAAAAGTACTTGTATGGTTTTCAGGAATTCCTATTATTTTTTCGAATAAAAAAGGAGATACTACTCTAGTATCATCCATCTTAACCTGCTTAGTTTTGTATCTAATACTTGATGGAAGTTCAAGATTAAATCTATATGAATCCCACCTAGTTCCTACAAGAAGGAACAATGAATTAGGAAGATTTCTATACTTTAAAGTTTTTCTTGCTACAAGATTCTTATGTAATTTATTTCTTTTGAAAAATCCTAAAGAAAAATCGATTAAAAGATAATCTTTTGATGCTAATAGGTTATAAAAATTACTTAGAAAATCTCTAAGCTCCGGTATCTCTTCGATTAATTTCTTGAATCTACTTTTCATATGTTTTAAAAAGACTTCATAGAGGATTATTAATGCATCTATCCGAAAACCTTGTTGTGGATAAAAAATCTCAGTCTCAGTAAGATATATTGGAGTGTTATATTGCCTATTAATAATATCAGGAATAAAGAGCTTTAATATATCGTGATTAAGTATTCCAATTCGTTGATTGATTATTTGACGTGAATTTAGATTTAGATCATTAACGACATCAGAATATGATTTATTGAATCTTAAGATTGAATTTAAAAATCCCCGATAATATTTTTCTACTTCTTCATAAGAAGGAGCTTCATTTTCATCTAACTCGAAAATTTCAGATAAATCAGGATAAATTATCTCTATAAAATAATTTAATAATCCCTTATACATAGTTTGTGTGTAAATTACTTCCCAATGAGGTTCAAATCCTAAATATTTTACAAAATCATTGTAAGTATATCCTAGTCTTTTTAAAGATTTTCTGAATCCCCGAAATTCTGAATTATCTATTTGACCGCTCTTAGGTATTTCATTAAGTCCAAACTTATGCTTTAATCTCAAATTAGGTAAGATTATTTCATAAAAAAATTCAATATGCTTTTCTATATCCCAACCAGCATAACTATACATATATTCAATATTAGGTGAAAAACCAGCACCAATGATTATATTATTCAGAGTTAAACCCAATGTATTATAAGCCCTTGACCAATAACCAGAAAAACCTGCTTTTTCTATTTCATATTCAGTAGGAATTCTGTTAAAAATTGGATAAATAACTTCTTGAAAAAAGTCAATGGCTAAACTTTCATTTATTAACCAGTCGTAGCGATGAATTAAAGTTCTATATTTAATATCATGTTTTTTAAAAAATGAAATTTCTGCTTTTGAAAAATCAAATCTTTTGATTAATAGATTTGCTTCTTTTACTATATCACCATATTTTAACTTACGGAAATCAAGAGCTCGAATAAATCCACTATTAATTTCCCTTACGACTTCTCTTCTAGGTGCTTCATCGGGTAATAAAGAATATTTTTCCTGTACTAATTCAGTTAAAATACTATCTTTTAAGTATTTCGAAGCATTAAATATCGCATCTTCATAAGATCTGGGTTTTCCATTTTCATTCCAGTCTAAAAAACTCCAGTTTTGGCGTTTAGCAACAAAATTTTCATTACTCATAAAAACTTTCGATTGTCCGTTTTTTATAAGTCTTTCGACATCAATATTATTAAACTCCTCTAATTTCTCTTGCTCTAAATAATTTAGTGCTGAGATTTTATCTAATTTCGAATTATCAACAACAAATTTATTCAGATTTGGAGAACTAAATATTTCTCTTAAAAATTCCTCTAAATTCTTGCATCCAACATGCAAGAATGAAAGATAGAAAAATTTGTTTAAATCTACTATAAGATAGCATTTATACCAAAATAAAAAAATTAAAGATTTGGAATTAAAAATAGATAAGATTATTAGCTGTCATGCAAAGAAAGAGGGGATTGAAGGTATTATTAATGAAAGATTTATCACCAATGGATTTCAATATCTTTATCAAATTCCGTTTGAGGCATTTTATTTACCCTCCAGTATATTCTTAATTTTATCTAATAATTCTTCTACTGAGAATGCATATCCAGTGTATTTTAAAATTTTGAAATCTACAGCTTTATGTAATTCTAATTCAATTAATTTAGTAAATTGCGCATTAGGATTATTCTCAATTACAATGGTTTGTTTTGCCTTTCCTATATAGTTTTTCACACTAGAATGGATAGGATAAACTTGTTTGAAATGTAGCATAGATACATCATCTCGATTTAATTGTTCTAGAGCTTCCTTAACATTGTAAAAATTACTGCCCCATGCTATTATTAATGTTTTATATCCTTCTCTACCCATAAACTCCGGAGGAATAGTTATTTTTTTTATCAATTCTAATTTTTTATATCTTTTTTCTACTGTTTTTGCGCGGATCTCTGGATCCTCAGTAATATCTCCTTCTTCCGTATGAGTATGACTATCAGCATCTACGAGTCCATCCCCATAACCCGGAATCCCAAATGGGGATATTCCACTCTCAGTAAACCTATATCTCTCATAATCCTTATCTGTTTTCACAAAGAACTTCTTAATTTCTAGATTTTCATGATTCAAGGTCGATGTATTATAGTATGAGTCTATTAAATACTGATCAGTTAAAATGAATACAGGAACTTGATATTCTTGTGTTAAATTGAAGGCATTTTGAGTAAGTTCAAACGCATCTTCAATAGTTCCAGGAGCAAAAATCATCCTTGGAAAGTAACCCGCACCTGCATATAAAACTAATTCCAAATCTTCCTGTGCTGTCCTAGTTGGCATTCCCGTAGCAGGACCGGGTCTTGATCCCACCAATACAACGAGTGGGAGCTCCATCATTCCTAGACAGCTTATACCTTCACACATAAGAGAGAAGCCCCCTCCAGATGTCGATACAAAAGCTCTGGCTCCTGCATAAGACGCGCCGATTGCTTTATTGATTACACTTAACTCATCTTCTGATTGATCAACTATTATAGAGAATTCTAAACCATGCTGTGCTAGAAATGTACCAACACCTGTAGAAGGAGCCATTGGATAAAAAGTGACAAAATTAGCTCCTCCTGCGATTGCACCTAAAGCAACAGCTTGCCTACCATCAACTATATATTGATCTTTTACCTCAGAAGTTTTTTCAATATTGATACTTCTTTGGAGTTTATTGTTATCAATTAATTCAGCAGCAATTTCATAACCCTTATTCACGGCATTAATATTTTCATCAATGATTGTTTGGCCTTTCTTTTCAAAATTTTTAACAATTGCCTCTTGAAGTATTGATTTCTCGGCATTTAAAATCCCACATATAACTCCTAAAGATATAATATTTGCTAATATTTTATTTCCGATCTCTTGGGCAAATTCAGTGAAAGGAACTTCGATATTAATCCCTTTTGTAGTTGAAGATGAACCAAGAAACTTGGCTTCACCTATAATAATTGTTTGAGATGATATTCTATCTTTAACATGGGGTATTGCTTCTTGATTAAGAGGGATTAATATATCGATTCTCTCTAAATAAGCCCTTACAGGCTTAGAAGAAACCCTAATTGATGTTGAATTAACTCCTCCGCGTACTCTTGACATATATTCTCGAGAAGCAAAAACATTATATCCTGATATTTTTAGAGATTTAGTGAGTAACGCCTCTACAGTTTGAATTCCTTGACCTGCTGCACCACACAGAACTATTGAAATATCATTTATACTACCTTCTACCATTTTAGGATCACATATGAATAGAAAAACATATTAAAATTAAATTAGTAATAAACAGTTATTTTCTCTTTTAATTGATATTAAATGGTTTAGATTCTGTTAAAAAAGCTTTGTTAATATATTATAAATTTTTTAGAGCTAAAATGGATTTTAGATTATTAGAATAAGTTTTATTAATTCCTTAACTAAATATTCTATAGAATCTATTTTTAATGAGATTAAGGATGTGTGACCGATTCGCTTATTAGAGTATGAAAGTAAAGATATTTTTGAAAAATTTGGAATTCCGCTCGCTAAAAGAATTGTTATTAAAAAGAATGATGATCTTGAAGAAAAGGTTTCAAATTTCAGGTTTCCCGCAATAATTAAATCTCAGATTGCAATTGGAAGTAGAAAAAAGGCAGGCTTAATTAAAATTGCAGAAACAAAAGAAGATGCACTCAATTTGTGCAATGAATTTTTTAGTAAAGAAGTTAGTGGTTTCAAAGTAGAAGCAATTTTGATTGAAGAATTAGCTGATATTCAACATGAATATTATTGTTCCGTGGCTTTAGATGCATCTGGAAGACAATTTTACTTAATAGCTAGTGCAGAAGGAGGTATTGACATAGAAGAAGTATCGGCTACAAATCCGGATGCAATCATAAAAGAAAATTTCTCGTTCAAACATGGACTAGATCAAAATATGGCAAAATCAGTTGCGGAAAGATTAGGATTTTCAAATCAGGCGCTAGCTACTGCTACAGAAATTTTTCAGAAACTCTGGAAAATTACAGTGGAAATTGAAGCTCAACTTGTCGAGATTAATCCATTAGTCTTAACTCCATCGGGTTTAATTGCGGTAGATGGAAAAATGATACTAGATGACGATGCTGCGTTTCGTCAACCAATAACACAAAAATTATTAAAAACAAAGGTTACAGATCTAGAAAAGTTTGCGAAAGACGCAGGATTTTTTTTTGTTAAGTTAGATGGAGATTTAGGTATTTTATCCAACGGTGCAGGGCTAACCATGTCATTTCTAGATGTTTTATCCGGAATGGGCTTGGAGCCTGCTAATTTTCTCGATTTAGGGGGAGGTGCCAATACTGAGCGAGTATATAAAGCACTTCAACTTCTATTCAAGTTAAATCCTAAAGCTATCCTTATTAATATTTTTGGAGGAATAACTAGGTGTGATATTATAGCTGAAGCAGTCGTTCAAGCATTAGCAGATTTTGAAAAAACTCCACCATTGGTTATTAGGTTAATTGGGACTAAGGAAAAAGAAGGAGTGGAAATTCTTAAGAAAGAAGGTATCAATGCTTACAAGGAAGCAATGGATGCTCTCAATAAAGTTAAGGAGGTTATGGGTGCTTAAAATGTATATTAGTGAAAATTCTAAAGTGGTGGTTCAAGGTATCACAGGAACTCAAGGTAAATTTCATACTGATTTAATGCAATCCTATGGAACTAATATCGTTGCTGGAGTTACTCCTAATAAGGGAGGACAGGAAATTCTCGGAGTTCCCGTATTCAATAATGTAGAAGAAGCTGTCAATGAAACTAAATGTGACACGAGTATAATATTTGTGCCAGCGAGATTTTGTTTTGAAGCAATAAAAGAAAGTTTAAATGCTGGAATAAAAATAACTTGTATAATTACAGAAAATATCCCTGTTTTAGATATGGTTCGACTGGTTGAAATAGCCCATGAAAAAAATCTGTATCTTGTAGGGCCAAATACTCCAGGAATGCTAGTTCCGGATAAAATCAAATTAGGTATCATGCCTCAGGATATGTGTCATTATGGGGATGTAGCAGTTATTGCTAAAAGCGGAACACTATCATATGAAATCACAAGAGCCATAGGAAAAGCAGGTATTGGAGTATCGGGATTTTTAGGTATTGGAGGTGATCCTGTTCGTGGAACTACAATGCTTGAAGGTGTAAAGTATTATTCTGAAGATCCTAATTCAAAACTTATAGTACTTATTGGAGAAATAGGAAGTGACGAAGAAGAGAAGGCCGCTGAATATCTTAAAGAACATAGGTCTAAACCAGTAGTAGCATATATAGCAGGAAAAAGCGCTCCTAAAGGAAAACGTATGGGCCATGCAGGTGCGATAATATCTGGGGATTTTGGTTCCGCACAAGGAAAGATGAAAGCATTAAAAAATTCAGGGGCTATGATTGCTGATTTACCATGGGACGTTCCAAAATTAATAAAAGAGATTTTGTGAGAAGAAGTTGAATGTCAGAATGGAAAGTAAAATTAATAGAAAAGATTCATAGGGCTGCTAATATCTATAGTTTTAGATTTGAACGTCCAGAAGATTTAAAATATAAGGCGGGTCAATTTTCTTATTTTTATATTCCTAAAGAAGGAGGTAGTGATTTATATCATCATTTCTCATTCTCAAGCTCTCCCACTGAGGCTTTTGTTGAATTTACCACTCGTATAAGGGAAAGTGAATATAAACAAACTTTAGACAAATTACCAATTGGAACCACAATAAGGATGAGTATGGTATTAGGACAATTCTCAGTAAATCCAAAATTCAATAAAGTGGCTTTTGTTTGTGGAGGAATTGGAATTACAGCTGCTAGATCAAATATTAAATGGGTTGTTGATACTAATGCTGATATCGACATGGTCTTACTTTATGCCAATAAACACTCTGATCATATTGCCTTTAGGGAAGAATTAGAAAGTATACCAAATAATAAACTCAAGATATACCATATTATTTCTCAACCTGATGAAAGCTGGAAGGGGACTAAGGGTCGTATTAATGCGGAATTTATATCAAATAATATTACAGATATTATGGAGAGAAAATGGTTTGCTTCAGGACCCCCTGGATTAGTTAATGCGATAGATGAAATTTTAAAAAAAGAAATATGTATCCCTAATGAAGTAATCAGGGAAGAATTCTTTATCGGCTACTAAATACGAAATATCATGAGGAAAATTATTTTATATATAGCTACTAGTCTGGATAATTACATAAATCAAGTATCAAATATATGACTAAGGACAACTATCAATGTCTGAGGGATCGCACGCCGTAACATTTTTTATATATACTGTTTTAACATTAACAAATTCCTTGATACCATGATAAGATAGTTCTCTTCCATATCCGCTTTCTTTAATACCTCCAAAAGGTAAACGAGGATCTGACCTTACAAAAGCATTCACGAAACATGCTCCTGCCTCTAATTCTTCAGTTGCAATTTGTTCTCCTTTTATTACATCTTGAGTGAATACAGCAGCGCCGAGACCAAAAACCGTATCATTTGCTACCTCAATTGCTTCTTGTTTATTTTTAACCTTTATTAATGAGGCAACTGGTCCAAATAACTCCTCATCAAATGCTGGCATTCCTTTTGAAACATTTGCGAGAACAGTTTGAGGATAGAATGCGCCAGGCATATCAGGTATTTTACCCCCTAACAATATATATGCTCCCTTTTTAACGCTTTCAGTAACTTGTCGATGTAACTCATCTCTAAGATCAAACCTAGCTTGTGGACCAAGATCCGTATCCTCCTTAAGGGGATCACCCATTTTATATTTCTTCATTTCTTCAACGAACAACTTTTCAAATTCGTCATAAACTTCCTCAACAACAACAAATCTCTTTGCTGCTATGCAACTTTGTCCGGCATTAATTAATCTACTTGCAACACTTGTATCAACTGAATCTTTGATTAACGCATCTTCTAAAATAATATATGGATCACTCCCACCTAATTCCATGACACACTTTTTTAATACCGCTCCGGCTTGAGCTGATACTGCTTTTCCAGCTCGGGTACTTCCTGTTAAAGTCACGGCTTTTATTAATGGATTTTCAATTATATTCTTCGCAATACCTACATCTATGATTATACTTCTAAAAATATTTTTTGGAAAACCCGCTTTTTGAAATACTTCTTCTATTGCTAATGCACAACCGGGTACATTGGGAGCATGTTTTAAAAGGCCTGCATTCCCCGCCATGAGGGTTGGAGCTGCAAACCTTAATACTTGCCAAAAAGGAAAATTCCAAGGCATTACTGCGAAGATTATGCCTAAAGGTTGATAGGAAACAAAACTTTTATTAGCTTCCGTATCTACAATCTCAGGCTTTAAAAATTCTTCAGCATTATCAGCATAGTAATCACAAACCCGTGCACATTTATTTGCTTCAGATCTACCTCCTTTTATAGATTTACCCATTTCCATTGCCATTAGTTCAGCATATTCATCTGCGTTCTCTCTTAAAACGTCCGCTGCTTTCTTCATTAGTAGTGCTCGTTCCGAAAAAGGCTTTTTCCTCCATTTTAGATATTCCGCATTCATATTAGTAATAAGAATTTCAACTTCATTTAGGCTCATTTCCGCATATTCTTTTATCACTTCTCCTGTGGTAGGATTTATAGCTCTTTGAGTCATTCTTTCATTAATATCCTCCTATTTTATTTTTAAATTTAAAGATTGCAAGTGAGTTGTTGCAATTCTTTTATTAAGACTCTCTCGTTTTCAGAGTAATCTATTGGGATTTCAAATAAATGAACTCCAGGAGTATTTAAATATTCAGTTAACATTTTTGAAAAATCTTCTGTTTTTTCAAGACGGTGACCTTGTGCACCATAACTTTCCGCATATTTTATAAAATCTGGATTCTTAAAATCTAATCCAAAATCTTCAAAATTTCTCGCTGTCTGTTTCCATTTAATCATTCCATATGCATTATCAATTAAAATTAATATAGTTAAGTTTAAACCGAGTCTAATTGCAGTTTCTAATTCCTGGGAATTCATCATAAAGCCCCCATCTCCACATATTGCTAGAACTTTTCTGCTAGGAAAAATTAATTTAGCAGCTATCGCAGAAGGTAGTCCTGCCCCCATAGTTGCTAGAGCATTATCAAGTAATATTGTATTAGATTCATATGCCTTGTAGTTTCTTCCGAACCAGATTTTATATATTCCGTTATCAAGAGTGACAATTCCATCAGAGGGCATTGATTTTCTAACTTCAGATACGAGCCTTTGTGGGACTATTGGAAATTGCATATTTTGAGATCGATGTTCTACAAGGTCATCAAATTCTATTTTTATTTTCATAAAATAATTGAACTCCCAAGAAGATGGAATGTTGATTTTCTCTGTAATTTGTTCGATTGAGTTAGCTATGTCACCTACTACATCAAGTTGTGGAAAATACACCTCATCTAATCGTGCAGAGGAGAAATTTATATGAATCACTTTTATACCCCCATGTTCCATGAAGAATGGCGGTTTCTCGATTATATCATGCCCCACATTTATTATCAAATCGGAACGTTTTATAGCACAGTGTATGAAATCATTAGAAGATAGCGCTGCTGTTTGAATATAAAGAGGATGTCTTTCATCAATAACTCCTTTGCCCATTTGGGTATCGAAAAATGGAATCTTCGTTTTTTCTATAAAACCTATTAGTGCTCGTTGTGTTCGCTTTCGATTAGCAGCTGCACCAATTAATAATAAAGGACTTTTTGCATCTTCAATCATGGATATTGCCTTATTTATCGCCTTTTGTTCACCTGATGGTCTTCTAGTTTGAAATACATCAAAAATTTCACTGTTTGTTTCTTCTTGTGAAATATCTTCGGGTAATTCTAAATGAACAGCTCCTGGACGTTCTTCTTCAGCGATTCGAAACCCTTCACGTATAATAGAGGGTATTGTGTTTCCATTTACAATCTGTTTAGTAAATTTGGTAAGTGGTTTCATCATGTCAACAACATTTACAATCTGAAATTGACCCTGTTTGCTCATTTTAATCGGTTTTTGCCCAGTAACCATTACCATTGGCATTCCACCCAATTGAGCGTAAGCTGCAGCAGTAACTAAATTCGCCGCTCCTGGACCTAATGTGGATATACAAACTCCAGCTTTCCCTGTTAACCGACCTATTGTTGCTGCCATAAAGCCAGCAGCTTGCTCATGTCTCGTTAATACTAACGTTAGTGAAGATTTTCGTATAGAATCAAGAAGATCCAAATTTTCTTCTCCCGGTATTCCAAAAATGTATTTTACACCTTCATTTTCTAATGCTTTAACAAATAAATCGGACGCCTTCATTATACCTCACTGAGAACCATTATCTTATTTGAAATCAATATTGAATATTGGAATTAAGCTCATTTAAATTAATTGCTTATTTTTTATTATAATACTTAACTTGAGAACTCAAGGTTAGGTGGATCTTGCTTAAAAATTATATAAAAACAGTAGAAAGAGATAAATAAAATTTAAGTTTGTAAATTAGTAAATATTTCAGCCAGTGTAGGATGTGCATGAATAACCTCATTGAAAATTTCCCATCCATTAGGTAAACCTACTAATGGAATAATTTCATGAACAAGATTATCAGCATTTTCACCAATAATATGACAACCTAAGATTTCTTTATTATTATGTAGTATTTTAACATGCCCTCTCTTCAAATTCATGATAAAACCCCTCGAGCATTTGGGTAATTCAGTTTGAGCAACTTCAAAAGGCACATTCTCAGCTTTCAATTGCTGTTCAGTTTTCCCTATAGATCCAATTGGTGGATCGGTAAAAGCAGCATAGGGAATGTTTTCAAATCTTATTTTAACTTGTTTTTCACCGAACATATTCTGAATAACCGCTTTTGATTCTTTTAAGGCCATGTGAGTAAATTGCTGTTTTCCAACGACATCACCTATCGCCCATACGTGAGGATTGCTTGTTTTAAGAAAATTATCAATTACTACATAACCACGCTGATCAATTTTAATATTCGCAGCCTCAGCATTAATGGTCTCCGTATTGCCTTGAAATCCTGTAGCTATCATCAATTTTTCAAGTCTAACACTTTCTCCGCTATCTAATTCGAGACCTATATCTTTACCTTCATTTTTAACAGCTTCAATTCCAATATTATTATAAATTTTTATATTATCTTCTATGAAGTAATTTTGAAGGTTTTTTGATATTAATTCATCTGCTCTTCCAATTATTCTAGGATTTCGTTCAAATATTGAAACTTTACTTCCAAAAGTATTGAAAATAGAAGCAAATTCACATGATATAAAACCACCTCCTATAAATCCTATAGATATTGGAAGTCTATCTAAGGCCCAAACACTCTTTGGTGTTAAAAATTCAATTTCATCAACCCCTTTAATAGGGGGTACAAAATTTCTTGCTCCTGTAGCGATTAAATTACACTTAGCTGAGAATGTTTCTCCCTCTATCTGAACATCAGTATCATTTACGAATTTCCCTACTTTCGGTATGAATTCTATATTTTTTATGTTAGCTAATCTATGTTCATTTTGAGTAAGAGATTCTTGCACCATATTTCTAGTTAAATCCATAGCGTTAGCAAAATTGAGTTCTACGGAACCAGTTTGAATTCCAAAATCTTTAGCTTTTAAAGCTTCTTTATATAATTTTGTTGTATAAACTAGAAATTTTGTTGGAGTACAACCGTAGTTTACACATTTTCCCCCTATAGGTTTTTCACCAATTAATAACACTTTTTTTCCTTTTGATGCTGCAACTCTAGATGTAGGTAATCCAGAAGTACCTGCTCCTATGATTAATAAATCGTATTCTACCATCTTTTACTCAATTATTACATTCTTAATTTATATTTCTATTAAATTTTGTCTTTTATTTCTCTAGGGTCTATACTTTCTATTTTAACAGTGCCATCAAAATTAGTGTGTTTTATAATAATTGGTTCTCCAGTAATTATTACGAATTTGTTTAAAAATGGGTGAAGCATTGAATCTTCTTGCCATAAGTGAACATTTTTAATAACATTTAATTCAGTTTGACCAAAATCGTTCGGTTCTAATAACTCTAAAAAATATTCCAGACCTTCCGATCGAGTACCTTCTCTGGCTAATTTTGAGATCAATTTTCCTTTATATTTTTTTAATTCAACCATATAATTTCATATAGTCTCTTTTAATTAATATTTTTATTCACATTGTAAAAAACATCTTTTGTCAGACCCTAAAATATCCCCATGTGCGTAGGCATAACCACGACAACCCCCACAGCTCCCCTTTATATTACATACTCCACATGGGCCTTTAAAATCTCTTACTCTCATTTTCTCTGCAATAGGATTACTCCAAGCGGCTTCAATGTCATCGATTGTTCCCATTTTATATGGGGCTTTTCTACATGGATATACACTTCCATCAGTATCGATACACATTAAACATATCATAGCAGCACAGCCTGCTCTCCTTTCAATTTGGTCTGGATCAATAGTACAATAAGGAGGATCCTCTAAAAAGACCCGTGTTTTTCCATTCCAGTCATGAATCTTTTTATATAATGCCCATCTTTCATCAGCGGGCATTTTCTCAAATCCTTCAGCAGCTCCGATTGGCGTTACTTCTCGTAAATGAAATTTATTTACTTTATCATCTAATAGTTTCCATAGTTCATCTAATTGTTCGGCGTTCATTTTCGAAACGGTAATTCCAATAGTAACCTTAAAATCGAGCTCTTTTAGAATTTCGATTGCCTCAAGTGCCTTCTTAAACACGCCTTTGCCTCTAATATTATCGTTAGTTTCTTCTGTGCCCTCGAGGCTAATTTGGACAAGATTGCAACCTGCATCTTTTATTTGTTGAGCAAATTTTTTCGTAATTTTAATTCCATTTGTTAAGAGAAATGGAGTTATCTCTCTTTTTCTTATCTCCTTTATTATTTCTAAAATGTGTGGGTGAATTGTTGGTTCTCCACCAGAAATATTCATAGTATGTCCTGTAAATCCATGATTTGTTTGGAAATCCTTCAAAATTTGTATTCGTCTTATCACTTCATTCAGTGGTAGCGGTAGTTCTGGTTCAATTCTTCTATCGCCTACGTAACAATGTTTACAGCGTAAATTACACCCATCTAAGATATGAATTTGTGTAATTAATTTAGGAGCTTTAGCTACTTCTGTCTCATTAAAACCTTTAAACTTTGCTTTATGCTCTTCTAATTTGGTTAAAAAATGCTCGTTCATAGGATTATTTCGTTTCTTTTTGTGATTTAAATTATTTTAGATTTTAAAAACACTCTACTTTTTTTTATAGGTTTTATCCTTTTTTATTTTTTGAATAAGTTTTTCAGCCAATTTTGTTTTACCACGATTTCTTAATTGGACATATGATTTATATATCTCAACATCTAATGGTAATTTCCAAAATTTATATTTCCACCTAATATTTGAAATTGGGGCAATGAAAGCATATACAAATTTTTTAAAAAGTGATAAATCCTTATATGATTTCTTCCAAATGAATCTTATCATAGAAATTAATACGATTCGCCTAATTTTGCGATTCTCCTTTTTAGAAAGCCAAGGTAAAAAAGGTGGTTTGAAATCCCATTTCTCTTCGGTAAGGGTAATCAAATTATTTTCTCTACAAAATCCGTGTTCCATAGCTAAATCATAATAAGGAGTTCCTTTAAAAGGGAGGGCAACTCTAAGAAAAGTTTCAGTGCCTGCAATTCTTTCAACATAGTCAATAAGTTCAATCGTTTTTTTCCTATCTTGAGGAGTCTCTCCATAAAACCCTGTCATAAAAAAGAATTCTGAACTCAAGCCAAATTTTCCCAACGTTTTCGCTGCTTTCACAGTATCCCTAACCTTAATATCCTTCTGTACTAAATCTAAAACGCGTTGTGAGCCACTCTCTGCTCCAATACAAATTTTGTAACAACCTAATTCTTTTAATTCTTTTGCAAATGAATCAGTCAAATAATTAGCTCTTATTAAAAAACTAAATTCTATATTAATTTCTTTTAAAAATCTTCCAATTTCTCTTACTCTGTCTTTATTAACAGCAAAATTATCATCAAAAAAATATATTGCATTCATAGTTGAATGCGCTTTGATATAGTTTATTTCTTTCTTTACATTTTCTACCGATAGGAAAGACCAATTTCGCTTCCACATAGATGGTTGATAACAAAATAAACACCTATGAGGACATCCTCGACTGGTTGTAATATTCATTAATCTCAGATCTTTATATTTCCGTATGTAATCCTCAGGATTTAATAGATCCCA
>SDBT01011816.1_pt1 | contig 14026 bp, 10 predicted proteins | sample 2277101 | NCBI WGS metagenome assembly SDBT01 (sample SAMN10404973, study PRJNA504765) | marine sediment metagenome | isolation source: marine sediment core GS10_PC15, 103 cmbsf | place: Arctic Ocean: Southern Knipovich Ridge | collected 2010 | reverse complement strand
GCTGCGATTGATCTTGGTCGGTCAGCGGACATTTTATCGAACATTATGTCCACATTTTCAATTAGCACGTCGCGCGCCGCCGACGTGACTGACGTATTAACCTTCGTAGCGAATAGTTCAAACACGTCGATTGAACAACTCGGTCAGGCTTTCAAATTTGTTGGTCCGATTGCACAGGCGGTTGGTTTTGATATCAACGAAGTGTCTGCCGCTATCGGTGCCCTTGGTAATAGTGGTTTGCAGGCGACCCTCGCCGGTACAGGTCTCCGTATCGCTATGCAGAGACTTCTCGCTCCCGCTAAAAACGTTAGACGAGCAATAGCCGATTTGGGCATTGATTTGAATGAGATTAATCCCAGCTTGGTCGATTTAGTTGACATATTTAAGCGTTTGAAACAGGCGCAAGAGGAAGTGGGTAAGCAAAAATTCGCAGAAAAAATTACAACCGTATTCAGTGCTCGTGGTTCAACGGCGGCTCTGGCGATCTTGAATAATCTTGAAGACTTTATAAGACTTGAAAAAGAAAGCCGTAAGCAAGCTGGGCTTGCTGCAAGAAACGCTAGGGAGTTTGAAGACACTTTGGGCGGTACGACCGATAAATTAATTGCATCCCTTACCGACCTTGTGCTCGCCTTTGGCGCGTCAGGGCTTACAGCCGTGATACGTGGATTGTTCGATGTTGTAATCAATCTTGCGCGCTCCCTCACCACTTTGATTGATCAATTTAAATTGACAGAGGAAGCGGCAGACGACTTACAAATCGCACTTCGAGCACTAGGCACGGCTGGTTTTATATTCTTGGTTACTATTCTCACCGGTCCCATTGGAGGGGCTATAGCCCTTGTCGTCCTCGGCCTTTTCGAACTCAGTTTTAGTATGGTTAAGTTAGAGGGTCAGGTAATAAAACTAGGTTTAGTTTTTGAGTTTATCTTTAATAAAATTGTAGCACTCGTTCAAAATTTGGTTCGACCAATATTTCAGATACTTCTGGCAATAGGCCAAGCCCTGTTCAGTCTTGGCGCGGCTCTAATCGCGCTTGTTCAATTGGATTTTGACGAATTTAAAGCCAATATTAAAGCGTTGTTTAGGGATTTTGGAAGAGATATTGATGAGGCCGTTGATAAATTCAGAGATAATATGGACATAATGCAAGAAACGTTGGATGACTTTCTTGGTCAACGGACGCAATTTGAATTAGACATTGGTGTTGGAGGGAACATAGGCGATCCTGATAGTGATTTTAAGGGTTCTGGAAAACCTGGTCCCGATGGTAGTTTGGCTGACGCACAAATCAAAGACATAAAAGAGAGCATTAAAGCATTACGATCCGCTTTTGCGCCGGGATTGGCAGCGCAAGCTGAATTCAATGAACAACAAGAAGAATTAACCAGTCTGGTAGGACGGTCGGATAAGGCATTGAAAGCGGCTGGGGTCACTCGTCAAGAGCTTGCGGCTATTCAAATTGGATTGAACAAAGCACGAGACGATGAGATTAATTTCTTGCGTGCGGGCAACCGAGAATTGGCAGAAGAATTAAAGTTGATTGGGCTGGTAGGCGTTGAAAGGCAAATCGCAATTGATCGAATTCAAGCCGAAGCGCAAGCACGAGAACGCGATCCCGCTGGAGACGGTAGTATTAATGAAAGAGACTTTGAGATTAAAGCAGCTTTGCGCCGAGCCGAAGCCCAAGGGGAATTTCTTGAAGAATTAAAAAATACTATCAAAGAGCAGCGGATCGAGGCTGCTTTGATCGGTGAAACTGAGACAAACGTGGAACGCCTTATTGTGGCGCTTGAAGTATTGGAAGACGCTAAAGCGGCGGGCTTTGATCCCGAGGATGCTAGGAGACTTGCGGAACAAGTCGTTGAAAGTTTTGACGAAATTCAAGACGCAATAGACAAGTTCAATGAAGACAGTGCAATTGGCATCAAGCGCGCGTTTGAAACATATATCGAGGAAGCGAAAAACTTCGCGGATCAATTTGAACAATTAACTACTAATGCAATTAAGAGCGTCGAGGATGCGCTTACTGAATTCATTACCAAGGGAAAACTGGATTTCAAATCTTTGATCGATAGCATTGTGGAGGATTTGGTTCGTATCCAGGTCAAGCGGGCGCTCGGTAGTTTGTTCGAGGCATTAGGTCTCGGCGGGGAAGCGACTAAAACAGGCGCGGACAAAATTGCACAACAAGCGCAGGAAATTGCCAACGCAGCGGAGAAAGTAAAAATAGCTGTTGATATTAGTGGCAATAGATTAGCAGTCGGATTGGACGTTGCCGGGGTAACGGCATCACAAGCCCTTCAATCTAACGCTCAAGTTGCCGCTATCGGGTTGAGGGTAGCAGGCGTGACGACTGCGCGAGGCATAACCGAAGGCGGCGATCTTGTAGTTAAAGCGTTGAAAGATGTTGCGAAGAATATCAGCAATGCGTCGCCAGCCAATGACAACCGTCAGTTAACCTCAGTGTCGGACGTACCGTTAGACATTGGTGTTGGCGGCGGTGGAATTGGCGGGCTGTTGAGCGTGGTGGGACAAACTGAAAATCTTGGGACAGGCGGTGCTATTGACGCGGTAGCTATGTCGGGTGCTGACGACCTTGAGGCAGTGCTTCAGGACTTTAGCGGAGACATGGGCGTAGTTACTGATCAAGCAATCAGTGACATGACTGATAATTTCAACACTCTGGATTTCAGCTTCAACAGCATATTTTCAAGCATCGGCAGTATCCTTGACGGATCATCCAGCTTGTTCAAAGGCGGTGGATTTTTCGGAGGTCTCACGTCAGGAACAGGCGGTGGATTTTTCTCTGATATAGGCGCTAGTCTTGCGGGCGGAGATTTATTCAGTTTTCTTGGGTTCGCCAAAGGTGGCGTATTGAAGAATGGTGGAGCGGCACGGCTTTCCAAACTTGCCGAAGGCGGAATTGTCACGGACCCGACGCTCGCAATGTTCGGCGAAGGCGACCGGGCCGAAGCGTTCGTGCCATTGCCTGATGGTCGGCGTATCCCGGTTGAAATGACCGGTCCACCGGGCCGCGTCGTAAACCTCACCACGAATATGACGGTTGTGACGCAAGATGCGTCTAGCTTTGGTCGGAACCAAGATCAAATCGCGCGACGGGCAGGTCTCACTTTCCAGCGGGCGCTCGGGAGGGATAACTAATGGTTTCCACCTCTGATTTTTTAGACATTCGGTTTCCCGAAGACATCGCGTTTGGCGCGACAGGCGGTCCCGCGTTTAATACATCTATCGCAATTACCCGAGGCGGTCGTGAAGTTCGAAATGCAAATTGGGCGAAAGCGAGACTGCGCTGGAACGTAGGGCACGGGGTCAAGACGCAAGAAGAATTTGATGAATTGATGTCGTTCTTCTACGTCACCGGAGCGCAGCATCTAGGCTTTCGGTTTAAAGATCATACAGATTTCAGACAAGACATGGTTAACGTGACGACGCCAACTTTTGTTGCGGCAGGAGACGGAAGCACCACGTCTTTTCAGTTAATCAAACGGTACTCGTTCGCTGATCAAAGCTATGACCGAAACATCACGCGGCCTGTTCGCGGAACCGTTCGATTGTTCTTAATGAGGGACACCGATGATTTGGTAGAGAATTTTGTCGATTGGAATATTGATCATGATACTGGTCTTATTACATTCGACGTAACGGAACCTCTTGATCCTATTGAAGAAATTTGGGCGCTCTTTGAATACGATGTACCGGTGCGGTTTGATACTGATCAGGTGGAAATCAGTCTCGACAGTTATCAGAATTACAATTGGCCGAGCGTCGATATCGTGGAACTGAGGGAGCCTGATTAATGGCGTCATATGCCAAAGATAGTCCGCCGAAAGAGCGGCGGCGAGTTGGCAATGTTATGCGGATGTACCGACGTGCGCCTATGCAGGGTGATGTCGTCGAAGTCGGAGTGTTCAAAGGAAAGACGGCTCGACCTCTTTATGAAATGTCGCAGCGGCGCGAACAACAGCTATGGCTCTACGATACATTCAACGGGCATCCGCATCCGTTTATCAGACGTAAGAAACCATATAATGGAATTGGCGCACACGTTCCTGACGCCGAGAGTATGCGTAAAATTTATCGAGACATGCCGAACGCAAATATAATCAAGGGGGAATTCCCATACAGTGCTGATGTTTTAATGACATTAATTGCATTCGCTCACGTTGATGTCGATAGTTATGAAAGTACGACCAACACTATTAATCATTTGAAGCCGTTGATGACCAGAAAAGGCATCATGTATTTCGACGATTATAGAAAACACGATGGCGCGAAAAGAGCCGTTCATGAACATTTTGAACCGTATGAAGTCTTTCATAGGAAAGACATTATGTTGGGCCGAGCGTTTGCTGTAGTCGGTTATGACGCGGACGAATTAGCGCGGCGGTGGGGCATCGTAGAATGAAAACGTTAGTAGACCCTGATAGAGAATGGTGGCCTGAAATATTTCAAACGGCAAGGTGTGTGTGCGGCGCTCAATTTCGATGCAAATGCAAATTTACATATGTGGAAGGGGCCGCTACCAAAGTAATCGACAGGGAATGCCCTGGGTGTGGAAAAAATATCAATGTCGTGTCCACTCAGAGCGACCGTGAAACAATGGTAATCACGCGATGAAAACTTTTACCGCAAATATGGATGCTCATTTGACGCAACGCGCATTGACGCTTGCTAACATGTGGAAGCTGACCCGCGAAGACCAGACTGTTTTGGCATTTACGGATCATGATCAGCCGTTGGATTTCAACGATGGTGAGGGGACGATACGCTACGAAGCAAACGCTGGAATGACGGCGAGTGCATTGTCGAGTTCGAATGAGCTTCGTGTCGATACGCAAGACGCAGCGGGGATGTTGACCAGTGACAGGATCACTGTAGAAGACCTTCGAGCAGGCCGGTACGACAATGCTGAGATTAAATTTTTTAAGGTGAATTGGAATGATCTGACCGCTTCGATGGGCAACATCAAAATGAAAATCACCAAAACTGGTGAGGTTCGCACGGACAATGGTCGCTTCACGGTCGAGCTTCGCAGTTTGTCGCAAGCGTACAGTCAGAAAATCATCGATCTAGTCCAACCCGCGTGCGGTGTCGATCTCGGTTCGGCAAAATGCAAAGTCCGCCTCGACCCGCCAGAACATGAAGTCGGAACCACGTACACCGTGCGCGAAGATCGGGATGCAGGAACAGGTAGCGTAGTCAAACCAATCGTGTTCAATGATCGACATTTCAAGGCGAGCGTAGCTGGTGTCTCAGGATCGGACGAGCCAACATGGAATACGACGCTGGGCGGGCTTACAATTGACGGCACCGTGACGTGGGTTGCGGAGCGCGCATTAACAGTTCCCGAAGTCGAGATAACTGAGGTAATCGATAAGGGAGAGTTTTGGGTAAATTATGTTGGTGACGCTCCGAACAATCTTTTCACAATGGGTTTAATCGAAGCCTTGACCGGTCGCAATATCGGGATCAAACGAGAGATAAAAGATTTTGATATGGCGAGTGACGGTCCGGCCAAGATCAAAACGTTCTTGCCTTTTCCGTTTGCTCTGCAAGGTGGGGTGACTTCGACAGCGCCAGATACGATGACGTTCAAAGCTGGTTGTGAAAAAGGCCGGGATATCTGCAAATTGAATTTCGACAACATTGAAAATTTACACGGTTTTCCTGACCTACCGGGTAACGATAAAATGTTTTTGACCCCGAATTCGCCGGGATAACAGGGAGAGCAACATGGGCGAGCGATTTACATTGAAAGATGTGCAGTGGCCGAACCTTGAGGAAGCGTGTCGATGTGAAGGGCATGAAGTAATTAAGGTTGAACAAATCGATGAAGGTATAAAAATTGAATTTCGGGCCGAGGGTGATTTTACTGTCCCTTATGACGTGATGGACGGCCATGACGATACAGCGGCGGTCGTTACCCGACTTGTTATAGACAGCATTATACTGGAATTGGCTTTGGATGTGGTGCCAGAATTGCATGAGAAAATCACAAAGGCAGTGCAATTAATTGCAAAATGAGATCGTCATAACGGGCGAGGACGTAATCGCGGAAGCGCGAACGTGGCTCGGTACGCCTTTTGCGCACCAGCAAGCGGCGAAGGTTTATGGCTGTGATTGCATTGGGATGGTTCGTGGCGTCGGGCGCGATCTTGAGATAATGGATTTCGACGAACATTCTCCCGAAGGTATGAAAATATTGGCGTATCCGATGACGCCTAGTCCAAAGTATCTTATTGCCGCGCTCAATTATTGGTTCGTTCGCGTGCGTTATGATTTTGAAATCGGCGACGTGGTTCTATTCGCCATCGAGAACACGCCAACGCATGTCGGACTGGTTTCCAGCGTTTCGAAAGGCGAAGTCATCCATACGTGGCTTCAAAAAAATAAAGTAGTCGAGACCCGATACGGAGAAGCGTTGCGGCCTACGGGCATCTGGCGCTATCCCGGCGTTGCGTATCCGGGGAGTGTTTGGGATGGCTAGTCTTCTTTTTAATTTTGCCGGATCGTTTATCGGTGGCGCGTTGTTCGGTCAGCCCGGCGCGTTGGTTGGTGGGCTAATCGGTTCATACATTGGTAATCAACTTTTCGGGCCGGATCAGGAAGACACGACCCGCTTTGGGCCGCGTTTGCAAGACCTCACGGTATCGTCTTCCGCTTTTGGAGCACCTATCCCTTGGGTATTCGGAACGCAGCGTGTCGGCACGCAAATGATTTGGGCTACTGATATTATCGAATTAAGAACTGAAATCACGGTTGAAAGCGGTGGAGGTGGAGGATTTGGCAAGGGCGGTATTGGTGGAGGCGGTTCGTCGCAAACGAACGTGACTTTCAAATACCAAGCGAACGCGGCGCTTCTATGTTGTCGCGGTCCAAAAGATATTGTCAAAGTTTGGGCCGATGGGAAAATCATCCTTGACCATACGGGAACAGGACAGGTAGCGAGCGCAAAGTTCAGCGGTCTTATAGTGCGCTACCCCGGCAGCACGACGCAGGAACCGGACCCGACTATTCAAGGCGATGTCGGGATTGCGGACGCGCCTGCGTATCGAGACATTTGTTATTTCGTAATCCACGATTTTCCGTTGGAAGATTTCGGCAACCGTATTCCACAATTTAATGCGCTGGTTTCAGACGCGGATGAAACACTACCTTTCGACAGTTTAGACATGGGAGCGATCTATGGCAGCCCGGCTGTAGAAGGTTCAGCAATATGGTTAGGAACGTGGTCGCTGGATGGACGGTATTTCATATCGATTGCACGCGGAACAGTTTGGGATACGCTAAATCACTCGGTCGTAACTAGAACCACTCGGTTGCTTGACCAGTTAAGCAATTCTGGTATCGGCGGGGAGGTAACGCTTGATCAATCTGGAAATGTCGTGTTTTTCGACGCCACGGTAGGGGGCACGTCTTACGTTTATGTCGCCGATCCGATCACGCTTGAACTCTTGTATGCAGGGGAAGCGACTGGCGGAATTCCAAAGTTTACACAGCTTCAAGTCAGTCAAAGTCCTGTCCCGCAGTTGGCGGGTGAAATAACGAATAACAGGATGGCCGTGCTTGGGGACAGTGCTGACATATGGGTGTTTGAAACGCGTCCTAGCGTTCCGCTGGATACCGTTACAGTCGATGACGGATCGTTTGTTCCGAAACTCCAATTGCTATCAAGAACATTGATCATCGATTTTCAATCGCCTTCAAGTCCGGGTGATGATTGGAGAGCGTTAGTCGATGGCGGCTCGAATGTTGACCGAGATCAATTCGTTTGGTTTGCGGTCACAGATAATCAAGGTGTAACGCAGCGCGATATGTATCTGTTTAAATTCGATCCGTGGGCGCACGCCTTAATACTGTCCACTAAGGTTCCGAATAATGATGGTGGCGGGCAGCGAAAAGGAGCACTGGCCTATGATCCGGTTTTGCATAAGCTCGCCTGTTTCGTAGAAGATGGCGGCGGTGGAAGCGGCGGTGGTTTTATTTATCAGTATGATATTGACACAGATACTTGGGAAGATGATGCGGTCGGCTCGACGATAGTTGACGACGGGACGAACTGGAATGGATACCATGCAATTAACAGCAAAGTTTGGTATCAGAGGGATGTCGCGGGCGTCATTAAGAATGAGTACGATTTCGCGACGCACAGCATCACTCGGCAAATCGACACGCAGGATTGGCTAGGAGCATTTGTCACTGACGCCGTTCAATACGACGTTTTGCAAAACGCGTTGTTTTTTACTGACGCATCCTCGATTGTCTATTGGATTTATCTCGACCGGCTTACGGTCAACGGCGTGACGCTTAAATTCGTGGTCGATGAACTCAGCGGGGAAGTTGGTCTTGATTTAACGAAGGTCGATACCCTTGCGCTGGCGTCGGATACAGTCAAAGGGTACGCAGTCAACCGACGCATGACAGCCCGCGCAGCTATCGAACCGCTTCGAGGGACTTATTTCTTCGACGCTACCGAGAGCGACTACGTAATGAGTTTCATTAAGCGGGGCGGCGACCCTGTTTTGACGTTGGTCGATGACGATCTTGGAGCGACAAACACTTTAGGAGACGCGACTGGACTGGTCGCGGAAACGCGCTCTCAAGAAGTTGAATTGCCGTTGCGGATAGATTTTCAATACAGCGATGAGAATTTTGAATACCAGCAAGGTAGCCAGTACGCCAAACGTGCCGACGAAGCGGTCACGACCATCGATCAAGTTCGTATGGATGTCGCGATTGTCTTCAATGCGACCGAAGCGAAAAACATAGCGGAAGTACGGTTGTATCTCCCTTGGATCGAGCGTGAGCGCAAGGCTATGTCCACGACATGGCAACATCTAGCGCTTGATCCGACCGATGTAATCCAAGTTGCGCTCGAAGATGGCACCAGTTTTGAGGTGTACGTTTTTGACCTCGATACCAGTGTGGATGGTCTTATTGAAATTCAAGGCGTTTTACAGAGACCGGAAACGCAGACGTTCCGCACTACGACCGTAGGACAAGAAGCCGAGGGCTTCGATCCTAGTGAGATTATCGTCATGGGCGGGAGCCAGTTCTACGTAATGGACATTCCGCTGCTTCAAGACATGGATGAAAGTCAAACACCGGTTTTGCACACGGCGGCGGGACGAACTGTCTCGGTTGGTGGAAGTACGTTGTCGTGGGCAGGCGCGAGGATTGACAGATCGTTCGATGGGATCATTTTCAATGCCTGGACTTATCATCCTTCCGCATCTGAGGCCACACATGGCTCTGTTGCGCTGGCGCTACCGTCCACGAACGCGCCTTGGGTTTGGGATAGGACAAACACCATTGTAGTCAGGTTGGCGTTCGGTACACTTGCTAGTGCGACTGAGGCGCAAGTCTTGGATGGTGCGAACATGGCTCTCGTCGGGAAAGAGGTTATTTCATTTGCCTCTGCGGTGTTGAACGCCGATGGCACTTATACGCTTTCGACTTTGTTGCGGGCACGGCGCGGCACCGATCTGTATGCTCGAATTAATAACGGAATTGCTCATTCTACCGATGAGCGGTTTGTCTTTTTGACCATAGCCGCGATCCAGCTTCGCGCGCACCAGATTGACAACCTGAACCGGGCGCAGGATTTCAGAGTGGTCACGACAGGCTCGCCGGGCATCGCGACCCGAGCGCTGACGCCAGTAGGGCAGTCTAAATACCCATATGCACCGTATTTGGTTGAGGCGACCCGAGACGGTTCTGGTGATTTGACGATTACATGGTCGCGTCGGACCCGTTTGGGCGGCGCTATCGATTGGATACAGGGACCGGCTCGCCCACCGCTTTCGGAAGCGTTCGAACAATACAACGTGTCGATCCTCGATGCGAATGGGCTTGAGGTTCGGAGTATTGAAGTAGACGACGCTGAAACAGTGGTCTACACCGCAGCGCAGTCGGATACAGATTTTGGCACGGACCTTGATCCGATTACGGACACGGTTGATATTGTCGTCTATCAAATTAGCGACGACATTGGTCGAGGTTTTCCGTCTGAATTAGTGACCGCATAGAGGTACGCCATGGTATCACCGCATCTAAATATTCAGCACGTCGCGGATACCGCGATGAAAGCGCCAGTCATGAACGAACAAACTGATTTGCTCGATAGGGCATTAAATCAGGTTGTCGTCATCGACGTGAGCGCGGGCGGTCAGATTGATATTACGGACACACAAGCGAAGGAAAACATCTTACTCCGTTTGATTGGCGCACCGGGCGGTCCGATGGAACTCGTCATGCCTGCTGATCAGCGGTTCTTTGGCGTTCACAATCAAACGTCGGACGCTTCCACGATTACGGTCGGTGTTGCATCAACGTCGGGAACTTGGGATACGATAGCAGGCGGCGAGAAAGCCCTGTTCCATTGCGACGGTGAAAACTGCATTAAGATTGCTTCCACGGCAGGCGACGATGCGGGGCTGGTCGAGAGCTTTTCAGGCTTCATCGAAGTGCCCGAGGAAAAGACCTACACCCTCGAACAATTCGCCAAAGTCGCTTACGTCATTAATGATTTTACGGCGGTCTTGGCGGCGGGTGGATTGACAGCCCAAATAGAGATCGACGGGACGCCGGTCACAGGTCTTGATCCGGTTGTCCATACTACGGGCGAAAGCACGGACGCGGCGACAGCGGCTAATCTGGTTTCTGTTGGGGATACGGTTACGATGGTCGTGACAGATTTGGATACAGGAACGGCGGCTGATTTCGCGTTCTCAATGCAGATTACGAGAACGTAAGACGGGGACCGCGCGTAATGTCTCGCGATCCCCGAATGCTTAGCATCAGCCCGGAAAGGCCGGGCGAGGTGCCTGCGAACAAGAGGCCCCGGCGGTTTGGTGTTGAAAATCTCGCCTAGCAGCTTGAGAATATAATAGAGGACGTAATGCCAAGTCGTAAATGGTTCATATCGGAAGACCCGGCAAAGAAAAATCCAGTTGAGGGCGGACCCGCTGGACCGGAAGCCTTGGCGTTTCGCGATGCAGCCATCGTCAATTCTGGCGGTTCGGTAAACGACATTACGCTGACTACCCCGAGCGGAACCGTCAATGGCGATTTTATGCTCGCGGTTATCTGCGTTCACTCAGCCCAAACGAACCAAGGTGTGTTCGCTGATGATCCCACGAATGGCTGGGAATTTTTAGCCTATACGAAAAACTTCGAGGGAGCCGATCACCAATATTCAGTATTTTGGAAGCTGGCTGATGGTGGCGATGTTGGCGGGGCCGCATCTTACCAATTCAACAATCGAACAGCCTCTAATTTATCTAACAGCGCCGATGTCACGGACGGTTTCATTGCGGCTTTCTCCGGGGTGCAAGACCCGGCTTCCGATTTGGACTTTCTCTATGGCTGGGATATCAACAGGCTTTCTGGCCTTGGCGATGATGCCCTGTTCGGCGACATAGATTTTGATGACGATATAGCGAGTGAAGGCGATGGGCTTTTAGTTTGTTTTGTCGCTAACGATATCAATACCAATACCATTACGACGCCTGCCGAAATGGATGAGCATATCAATGACGCGAACGGCGCGCATACGATGGTTCTTGCTACGGAAACCATTTCGCCATCGACGGGCAGTGTCGGTCCAAAGAGATTTGCTCAAAGCGCGTCTACCGATTTCGTTGGTTTCGCTCTCATTCTGAAACCGCGTGCGACCGATGGACGGTTCGAAAGCATTTACGCTTATCCTAAATTATTGCCGGGGTTTACTCGAACGACCTTTACGGCTGGCGGGTCAGTCGTTTTCACCGTTCCCGATACGACCGAGGAAGGCGATCTACTTGTCGCAATCTTGTGTCGAGACGGAAGCGCGAGCGGCAGCGTATCGGCAGTTACCCAAGACTTGACGACGCAAGGCTGGAAGACGGCGCTTTACGACGCAAACTATGCCAGCGATACAGCGATTGGTATTTGGTGGAAAATTGCGACGGCAGAAGACGCCACCACGGAACCGGATTTACTGAAACTGGATTGGTCAGGCGACAGCAACGAACCGGGTATCGTTCGCGTCTTCCGATTTGGAAATGTAAGTTTCGATACTGCGGATAGTTTTATTGGCTTCCTTGGCAATACGCAGACGACAAGTGGCACCGTCAAAATTGAGCCGACCGTTGTTACGCCTTTTGATAATTGTCTGCTGCTCAAGGTTTTCGTTGGTGGTTCTGGAACCAATTCAAGGAAACGCGACACATCGCCGGGCGGCATGGGGCACATCATTGATATTTCTCATGAAGGTGCGAGTAGCGACGTGTCCACAATGATTATGATCCAAGGCGCACCGTTCGCCGGGGCATATGGCAACGGGCAGTTCATTCAAGATACCAGTCAGGAAGCGGATATCGCAACGATCTACATTGCATTAGTCGGCGCTTAGGTATCATGCCTAATTTGGCGGATGCAATTACGTCAAAGAAAGAGCGTGACCAGTACTGGCACCCTAATCCTATGTGGAAAGGGGAGACCGTATTCGTCATAGGTGGCGGTCCATCCATTCTTAATTTCAATATCAGTCGATTGCGCGAACGTAATTGCATTGCGGTCAACAATGCTTACGAGATTTCACCGTGGAGTAGGTTTCTATTTTTCCACGACAAACGGTGGTTGGACTGGCATCTCGCTAAGGTGCGCGAGTTTAAAGGGGAGATCATTACATCTCATACTCGTCCGATGCCTATTGCAATCAGACGAATGCGGAAAGATCGATCCATTGCAATTAATGTCACTGACCCTAGTGTGGTTGCAGGGGTGGACAGTGGGACGATGGCGATCAATCTCGCGTTTCACCTCGGGGCAAAAATAATTGCACTCGTCGGGTTTGATATGGGGTTCACGGAAGTAGCACGGGTAACATTGGATAGGGCGGAAATACAAAACCTTCAAAAGCCGTTAAACCGCAAAGGGTATGAATGTCCCGAGAGCCGGGCAATGGATAAAACGGTTCTCAAGCACTGGCACCAAGAGCATCCAATTCCGCCACGCCTCAGTAATTATGAGCGGTTCCTTCGGCAGTATCCCGACTTGATCCGAACACTGAATGCGAACGACCGAAAACTTGTGACCCTCACGCCAACTAAAATCAGAATTCCAAAGGTCAACGTGGATGAAATTTAAACACTACAATCAAGTGACTGGATACCATGCTGGAAACAGCATCAAGCAACGATTTATGATCGAACAGTTTCTCGCGGGAGCGAAGGAAACCGGGGACAAAGTTGGCATCGCTGCACCGCCGCAAATCCCAGCAAAAAGAAATGTGTTGATTTTTTTCGGATTGAGTTTATTGACAAACCGAATGTGGAAAGCGGCGGTGAAGCGTGACCAGCATTATGTATACATCGACAACAGTTATTTTGGTCCGCCGAAGGATCGTTTTCGGATTACGAACGATGCGGTTTCTGCGTCGGACCCTTTCACGCATCCTGGCGCGGACAGCAAGGGACGGCGTTTCCAAGAAATAGGCTTGCATATTAAGCCGTGGCAGTCTGGCGGCGGTCACGTATTGCTATGTCTTCAATCCGAACTCTATTTCAAATTGCTGGTCGGCGAGCGGCGTGTAGATTGGATTGAGAAAACGTGTACGCGGATACGAGAGTTTACTGACCGCCGCATCGTCATCCGCGAGAAACCAAATCGACAGACGGCTGGAGCGCCTATTGAGCAAGCGCTTCAGGGGTGTCATTGCATCGTGACGTGGAATTCTACCGCTGCAATCGAGGCGATATTTCGGGGTATCCCGGCGATATGTCTCGACCCTATGAACAGTTTCCGGTCGGTATGCAGCACTGACTTATCGACGATTGAAAACCCGAGAAAATCTCCGCACCGATTGGAACTTCTTCATTGGCTTGCCGATAATCAATGGAGCAAGGAAGAAATTAGAAATGGAAAGTGCTGGACTATACTCAAAGCACAGTGGTAGGATAGTCAATAAGCGGGCGAGGCAGACTAAGGGGTTTTAAATGCTTTGCAGCCTCGTCATATA
>SDBT01011815.1_pt1 | contig 14026 bp, 13 predicted proteins | sample 2277101 | NCBI WGS metagenome assembly SDBT01 (sample SAMN10404973, study PRJNA504765) | marine sediment metagenome | isolation source: marine sediment core GS10_PC15, 103 cmbsf | place: Arctic Ocean: Southern Knipovich Ridge | collected 2010 | reverse complement strand
AGGATTAAGAAATTATGAGAACACTGCGTGAACGATTAAGACAATATGAAATTGATAATGGACATCCTATTCGGGTTGGATTGGTGGGCGCTGGGCAAATGGGAACCGGCTTGATCGGTCAAATGGAATTAATGGATGGCATGAAAGCTGTTGCTGTCACAGACGTAATTCCCGGAAGAGCATCAGCCGCTTTCCTGGAAGCAGATGTAAATGCTGAACTTGTTAATGTTGTAGAAAATACTGCCGGTGCCGATGAGGCAATTTTAAAAGGAAAACGGGCAGCATTAAGTTCTACAGAAGAATTACTTAAAATTCCCAGCCTGGATATTATTGTTGAATCGACGGGTATCCCCGAGGTTGGCGCACAAGTCTGCTCGAAAGCTATTGAAGCCGGAAAACACGTTGTCAATATGAATGTTGAGGCAGATGCCACCATTGGCTACTACCTTGGACAAAAAGCAAAGGCGGCGGGGGTAGTTTATACCCTAGCAGCTGGGGATGAACCAGGGTCTATTAAAGAGCTTTATGATTTTGCAGACGCACTTGGGTTTGAGATCCTGGCTGTAGGTAAAGGCAAGAACAATGTCCTAAATCGGGCTTCAAACCCCGACAGTGTTTCTGAAAAAGCCGAAAAGAAACAAATGAGTCCAAAGATGTTAGCCTCTTTCGAAGACGGCACTAAAACCATGGTGGAAATGACATCAATTGCTAATGCAATCGGTTTTGAACCAGAGGTTCGGGGTGCTTATGGTCCCGATGTGACAGTGCAGGATCTACCCAAAGTTTTTTCCCCCAAAGAAGCAGGCGGTATATTAAACGGAAAGAAGATCGTGGATTATGCTGTGGGCCCAGCACCGGGGGTATTTGTGATCATTACCACTGATCGCGAAAAGATCATCAGGGACTTGAATTATCTTGGCCTCAGCGGTCATAACGGCTACTGGTGTCTTTACCGGCCATTTCACCTCGCGAACTTAGAAACACCGATCTCTATTGCCAATGCAGTATTAAATGGACTCTCTACACTCGTGTGCCTGCAGCCGCCAACGGCGGAAACGATTACCGTTGCCAAGCGAGATTTGAAAAAAGGAGAAAAGATTGATGCTCTGGGAGGTTTTACCATTTACGGCATGATCGAAAAAGCTTCCGTGGCTAAAGAAGAGAATCTTTTACCGATTGGGCTGGCTGTTGGAGCAATCCTTAAGAAAGACATCCCTTTGGGAACTGCATTTAAATATGATGAAGTGGATCTGGATCAGACCCAGCTAATTTGTGAACTCCGAAAGAAACAAGATGATTTGCTCGAATCCGGCAAATAGAGATCAATAATAAAAATGTCCCCCAGACGCCCCAAACTGCCCGGAAAAACAATTGACCGATTAGATGCTACTTATAAGTACCTACTGGGCAAGAAAAAACACGGTTCCGAGATAACTGAAGGGGCTAACATAAATCGTGATGTCAGGAATACACTCGTTCCTCTTGAAGTGCGACAGGACATGGCGAGGATGTTAGAAAATGCGTCTCAGCTTGGCTTGTGTGTGGGCAAACTCAGCGAAGCTAGCATTCAACTTCAGGAAAATCAATTTCTGGTTTCCAAAAAGGGAAGCTGGTTTCATGATATTGCTGATAGCGACCTGGTTTTTGCGACAGGGGGCACCGACAGTATAGCAGACGGCAATCAAACTCCTGTACATTGGGAGTGGCATTTGGGTGTTTATAGCAGGTGCAAAACCACCAAAGCCATCATTTTGGGGCAGCCTGTCGCGGTGATGGTTCTGGCAAAAAGAAAATTAATGCCAGAAGAAAGACTGCTGGTTGATGCTGGTAAGGCGCTTGGACCAATCATATTTTGCCAACCTGATTTGACTGAAATATCCCAGTACGCAGAACAATCAAACTTGTTAATCGTAGCGGGGATTGGCGTTTTATCTCAAGGAGAGACGCTTTTTGACGCGTTGATCAATCTGGAAATATTGAACAAGTGGAGTGAAATCACATTACTGGCAGACAGCTAAGGCTGACAGGGAAAGATTGATAAAATAAACTCAAGGTCATTTTGTCCTCTGGTTTACCAATTTGAAGAATTGGATCAGCAAGCCTCCTCATGGAATTAAAATCCTTGCTGAAGAAATGAGGAGAATGACCTTGTTTCTTGTAATAAATTGCTTGAAGGTGTCAAGACTGGAGGCAAAAAGACATCTGATATGATTAGGTTTATCTCCCCATCGTCTGCAAAGGTTTTTATAAAGAGTGATTTTATGGATCAAAGACCAATCGATTTACAGTTTCAACTTGAATTAGCAGTTGAAACTGCCCATGCCGCCGGCCAACTCCTTGTAAAGGGTTTTGACCAAAAGAAGACCATCGATCAAAAAAGTTCAGAAGTTGATTGGGTGACAGAATATGATCGGGCATCAGAAAAATTAATTGTAGACCGTTTGTTATCAGCCAATCCCGATCATGGTATTGTGGGCGAAGAAGGAAGCCGAATCAACGGGACCAGCGGCTATAAATGGTATATTGATCCACTGGATGCAACAAACAACTACGCTCATCAATTCCCAATATTCGCTTGTCAATAGCTCTCTACTTTAATGAGGACCCCCTGGTAGGTGTGGTTTACGACCCTCTCGGGAAGGAAACCTTTACTGGTTTGAAGGGAGGAGGAGCGTTTATCCACTCGCCTACTCAAAAAATCCAACTCAGGGTCAGCCAGACCACTATCCTGAAAAACAGTTTACTGGCGACAGGATTTCCTTATGACCGACAATCTTCCCGGCATAATAATATCTTAGAAGTAACCGCATTTATCAAATCTGCTCAAGGAGTGCGCCGGCCAGGATGCGCAGCGCTGGATATGTCATATGTGGCAGCCGGAAGACTTGATGGATATTGGGAATTCAAGTTATATGTTTGGGATATGGCAGCTGCTCGCCTGATTGTAGAGGAAGCGGGAGGGAAGTTTTCTCAACCAGGTGGTCAACCAGTAATGATGGATGAACAATTGTCTGTATTGGCAAATAATGGATATATACACGAACAAATGCTTCAAGTATTATCCATGGTAAAACCTGAAAGAGAATCAGATTAAGTTTACCGGGGGACTGTTTCGAGGAGAATATGCCAAAAAGAAGCTCATTTCCAATACCAGCGACCCATCTTGCCTGGAATCTGTATGGAGCTGGATATGAAAAGCTTGGACGTTCTCAAAACCCTGAACGCTTAAATACTCCTGAACCTGCGCCTGACCAAATCCTAGCAAGAATTGACAGTGTTGGTATCTGTTACTCAGATGTCAAGCTGATAAATCAAGGGAATAGACATCCCAAATTGAAGGGGAGAAATTTAACAGATAATCCAGTTCGGCCGGGGCACGAAGTATCTTTTACAGTTATTTCCCTGGGGAAGAACCTGGAGAATCAATTTAATATCGGAGAGCGCTTCGCGATCCAGCCAGAAATTATCCTCCAGGGGAAAAAGTTAACATATGGATTTTCATTACCGGGGGGTTTAACGCAATACCAGCTCATTGGTCCTGAGCTGCTCAACACAGATAAAGGACCCAGCATTATCAAACTTGATAACAAGTTTGGATACGCTGAAGCTTCATTGCTGGAACCCTGGGGTAGCGTCCTTGCCTCATACAATAACAACCGCCGCCTGATTCCAAAATCCGGTGGAAAAATGTGGATTATTGGGAATTCCAAGCAGACTGGAAAGTTTTCTTTTTCCAGGTATTTAGATCTTCCCGAGTCGGTCCTTGTAACTAACCTTCAAAACGAGCTTGAAACCGCGATTAGAAAATTCGCCAGGAACCTTTTCAAATTGGAAAATATTCCTCTGAACCAGCTTGAAAAAATAACAAGTGAATATACAGATGGCCTGGGGTTTGATGATATTGTGATTCTCGATCCTCAATTCGCTGAGCAAGTAGAAATTATCTTCGGCATGATTAATCAACGGGGATTACTCAACCTTGTGGGAACCAGGAGACTGGACAGAGAAGTATTCATAAACCCCCAGCGCATACATTACGAATTTGTGAACGTGGTTGGCAGTTCGGGTCAAGACATATCAGCGTCTTATGGGCTTAATAACAATCGCTCAGATTTTCAAGAAGGAGGAACCGCCTTAATGTTCGGCGGCGGCGGCCCGATCGGTCAGATGCACCTTCAGCGTGCTATTACCGGGCAAAATGGCCCTCAAGTCATCCTGGTAATTGAAATAAATCAAACACGCATCGAAGTCATTGATGAAAAATTCTCTGATTTGGCCCAAAAGCACGGAAAGAAATTATTAATTTTCAACCCATTGGGAGAAAACAAAGATTTATTGCAGATAGTTCAAGAATTGACTGGTAAACCAGCAGTGGATGATGTAATTGTGCTTGTCCCGGATCCAGACGTATTGGCAGGAGTAACATCTGTGTTGCATGATCACAGTTTGATAAATCTATTTGCGGGAACGCCAGCGGGGATAAAAATGCAGATTGACCTGGCCAATTGTTATTTAGGAAATCTGCAAATTACTGGATCATCGGGGCTGGAAAATGAACACATACAGGCTGCATATCAGCTTGCTCAGACAGGTAAGATCAACCTTAATTCCACGGTAGCAGCTGTAGGAGGGATGCTGGCTGCTTCAGAAGCAATTCAGGCCACGGAAGCTCGCCGATATCCGGGAAGGATCATTATTTATCCTCAACTGGAGGATTTGCCGTTGATGGATATTCCTGAACTGGCTGCAGCTTACCCGAGTATTAAATCAGCCCTGGGAGATCACAACATCTGGACCAGGAAAGCCGAAGAGAAATTACTGAAAATTGAGGGAAAATAACCCCCTTAATCAATTAACAATTAAAGACCACCAGGTGTTTTACTGGTGGTCTTTTATGTAAATCAGGAGTGAATGGCTTCGCCAGTGACAGCTTTGGCGGCTTCGTGAAGCACCTCGCTCAATGTGGGGTGAGCGTGAATGTTGTGACCAATCTCAACTGCAGTGAGCTCATTACCCTGGGCCAGTGTTAATTCCGGTAGTAGTTCGGTTACTTCTGGTCCGATCATATGAGCTCCCAGAATTTCCCCGTATTTTTTATCAGCGATGATTTTTACCCATCCGGCATAGTCACCCAAACCGAGGGCTTTTCCATTTGCCTGGAAGTTGAATTTCCCTACCGCGATTTCATAACCCGCTTCGAGAGCACCCTCTTCGGTAAGACCAAAAGAGGCAATCTGGGGCTGGCAGTAGGTTGCTCGGGGCATGTTTTGATAATTAAGCTTTGCAGTTGGTTTTCCAGCAATTGCTTCTGCGCAGACCATGCCCATAGCCATTCCGGCATGGGCCAGCATCAGTTTACCTGTTACATCTCCAATGGCCCAGATTCCAGGGATATTGGTTTTCATGGATTCATCAATGACGATGAATTCCTTCTGGTCCAGATCAACACCGGCTTTCTCCAATCCTAAATCTTGGATATTGGGTACAAAACTGGTCGCCAGCAGCACCTGGTCTGCTGAAATCTTTTCCTCACCATCAGGTGTGTCCACCAGCACGTTGACCTTGCTTTTCAGGACTTCCACCTTTTTTACCCTGCTCTTGACCAGTGTTTTTATGCCCTGTTTATTGATCTCTTTCTGCAGTGCGGCGCTGATTTCCTGGTCCTCGTTGGGCACGATCCGGTCCAGCATTTCCACTACAGTGACCGGCACCCCGTAACTGTTCCAGATGGTCGCGAACTCCATTCCGATCGCCCCCGCGCCAACGATTACAGCAGACTTGGGAAGCGTTTCCTGAAGGATGGCTTCTTTGTAGGTCAGCACCTGTACCCCATCAATCTCGATTCCCGGAATGATAAAGGGCCGGGCGCCGGTGGCGATGATGATGTTATTGGCTTCCAACTCCTGGGTCCCATCCGGACCTTTTACAGAGAGTTTGTTTTTGGAAATAAACTCGGCTTTACCGGTGTAAAGGTCAATTTTGTTTTTCTTGAGTAAAAAATCAACACCTTTGGTCAACCGCTTGGAGACCTGGCGGCTGCGCTTCACAGCCGAGCTATAATCCAGCTTGAGATTATCAAAAGAAAAACCAAAAACTTTGCCCTTATTCCGCAAGGTATTGGCCACTTCTGCGTTTTTCAACAGGCTTTTTGAGGGGACGCAGCCGACGTTGAGGCAGACACCACCGAGGTATTCTTTTTCTACAACGGCGGCTTTCAATCCCAACTGGGAAGCGCGAATGGCGGACACATAACCCGCAGGTCCAGCGCCGATAACGATAAGGTCATATTTACTCATAATTCACCTCATTTAAAGTTACGTAAAAAATATATCCTATCACTCATATACAAATCGGGATAAGTCTGTTTGTCCCGGATAAGATTTGATTCTTATTGGTCGCCAAAATTGATTCCTTCTTCTGACCAGACAGTTTTACCGCCTTTTTCCCTTCTTGCGGGTATGACACATAAAAACCCAAGAACATCCTGGCCGGTATTGCGCAGTTGATGAAGAGCATCTGGTGGTATATGTAAAATATCTCCCTGGGAAATATCGTGAATTTCATCTCCTATCATGGCAACACCGGAACCATGTAATACAAAAACACCATGATCATAACCGTGCTGTTCCTGGTTTGAATTTTCACCTGGATTTACCTGGTAATAACGAAATGCAAAATTTTCCGCCCCTCTTTTTTACCGATCATCCAGGTTTCTGTTACCTGATTATTATATTGACGGGTGCGGGCGCCGTCCCACTTAAGATCTTTGTTCCACACACCTGTAAATTTTCTAATAGTCATGATTCCATCCTTGAGAAAATGATATTTAGTAGACTTCTTTGAGTGTTTGATATAGTTGTGGAAGGTCATCAAAAATAAAATCAGGTTTAATGATGCTCAAGGTCATTTCTTTGCGCGATGTTATACCGGTGAGGACTGCGGCGGTGTGAATACCAAGTGCGGCGGCTCCCTTGATATCAGTTTCCAGCCGGTCTCCGACCATCAATGTTTCTCCAGGCTCAACCCCCAGGCTTTTTAATGCGGATTGGAATATGGCTGGGTGGGGCTTGCCAGCCACATAGGGCTGCACTCCGGAAGCAAACTGCAGGGCGCCAACTACCATTCCGGTTCCGGGATAAAGACCATCCGGGGCAGGGAATGTTCTGTCTGTATTAGTGGCAATGAAGGCAGCCCCACTCAAGATTAAGCGTACGGCAATTGTCACTTTTTTATAATTAATGAGCGGATCCATTCCTGCCACAACAGCTGCCACCTCTCACCGGGGCTGGTCTTCGCCCTGAGTAATGCCAAAACCTGCCCTTTGTAATGTTTCTATCAAGCCCTTCATGCCAACTACATGAAGTTGGGCGCCTTTGCCAAAGCGTTCCAATAAATACTCAGTTGTTGCTGTGGAGCTCGAAAATACATTCCCTATATCCGCATAAATACCAAAGTTTGACAGTTTTTTATATATTCTGCAACTGTCTGGGAGTTGTTATTGGTTAATAATGCCCATTTTAAGTCCCGGTTCTGTAAAAAATCAAACAGTTGGTCTATTCCAGGCAGGGGATGATTCAATTTCCACAAGACACCATCTCCGTCAAATAAATTCGCCCGATAATTTTTCAATTTCATCATGTTTTTATGGATTCCCCTTGTTGGCAATGGATTTGCGCTAATTCCAGGACACGGAGAGCCGTCAGGTTATCAATCACCAGTGCGTTTACAAATCCTCCGCATACCGCCCCCAAAATGGCTTCTGCTTTATCAAACCAGCCAGCAACAGCCAGTCGAGTAGGGATATTCTGTAGATTTGACCGTGATACACCAATTCGTCGATTGTGAAAATCAACCGGTGACAGTTGCCCCAAGATATCAAAATATAAGGCGCAAACATCGCCCACTGCGCCAGAATCCTGAATAACCCGGAGATCCTGGAGAGACAGGTGTTTTCCTTTGTATAAACTGCAGTATTCAGGTTTGGTGGTACCAATGCCCATTAATGCAATATCGCATTCACGGCCGCTGGCAATTGCTTGATCAACTGATGGATCTTCCAATAGCGAGGCTGCGGTTTGTTCACTCTCAACAATGAATGGTGCATAGAGATATGTGCCTTCGCCGCCTAATTTTTGTGCCATTTGATCGACGAGGGTTTGGGCGCTGTAGGAGTGCCTTGAGGATCCCAGGACCCCAACCAGTTGAATTACCTTGGTATCGCTCACTTGAATTTGTTCAAAAGCCTCAATGGTTGCCTGTACTGTAGTTCCCCAGCCTATACCTACTTTGTAGCCAGGCTCGATAAGGGTTGTTAACAAACGGGAGGCAGCTTTCCCAAGCTTGTTTTTGAGTTCTCCATAATCAGGATGTTCCTGAAAAGTGACTACAGACACATGCTGGAGACCAAAAGTTTCCCGTAATTTTCCCTCCAGGATGTGATCATACTGGAGCGGATGGTGGATAATGATTTCAACCAGGCCCTTCTCACGGGCCTCAGTTAACATCCTGGATACTGCTGACCGCGTTACTCCGATCATCCCGGCAATATCAGTTTGCCTAAGATCATTTTGAAAATATTTTTCAGCTACAAACGCCAAAAGCTCATCGCGATTTTGATTTTTGTTCATGAGGTCTACCATGTTTTGCATTCATTTGAACCCAGAACTGACTAATATCCATTGACAAATGAGTTATCTGGGTATATTATATCACATATGTGACTGGTATATCACATATGTGATATACAGAAGTGCACAAAAAAGTTGAGGGCCAGTAAATTTCCGAGATAAGAATAATTTAACGACCGTGGGGAGGTAGTCTAGAATGAAATTGACGAAGAAAAATGCAGAGAATTATTTGCTGCAAATGTACCAGATCCGCGCTTTTGAGGAGCAGGCAGAAAAAAGCTACATGGCTGGCAAGATCCACGGGACGATGCACCTGTCGATCGGGCAGGAAGCATCTGCCGTCGGTTCTATCAGCACCCTGGAACCGACTGACTTTATTATCGGTCACCACCGGGGACACGGCCTGTGTATCGCCAAAGGGGCGGATTTGAATTTAATGATGGCAGAGTTTTACGGCAAGGAAAATGGTTATTGCCGGGGTCGGGGAGGCTCCATGCATATTGCCGATGTCGCTGGAGGCAATTTGGGCGCCAACGGTGTTGTCGGAGGCGGTATTCCGCTGGCTGTTGGAGTGGGAATTGGCTTAAAAATGCAAAAGGAAAATCGTGTCCTGCTGGCTTTCTTCGGCGACGGTGCTGCCTCAACAGGCGCTTTCCACGAGTCAATGATCCTGGCAGTCCTTTTCCAGGTTCCGGTGGTCTTTATTTGTGAGAACAATCAGTATGCTATGTCGTTTGCAGCAAGCGATTGGACAACCAGTAAAAAAATAGCCGCCCATGGTGAGATCTACGGCATGGCTGAAAGCTGTTCAACTGATGGTAATGACCTTTTGGAAGTCCAAGCCGCAGTTGAAGCTGCAGTAAAAAGAGCCCGCGAAGGAGGTGGACCCTCCTTAATAGTGAACGATACATATCGCTGGCGGGGACACTCCAAGAGTGACCGTAACCGTTATCGCACCAAAGATGAAATCGAAGAATGGAAGAAAAAGGACCCCATTCTGAAATTCCAGAAATTCTGTATAAGCGAGAAAATCCTCTCGAAAAAAGAAGCTGAAGATATCAAGGAACAGGGATATGCGGATATTGAATCAGCCCGCGTATTTGCAGAAGCCAGTCCAGACCCAGCAATTGAAACATTGGAAGAAGGGGTTTACGCGCCATGAGAGAGATTACATACTTAGAAGCTATTAGAGAAGCAATGACCCAGGAGATGGAACGAGACTCCCGGGTTTTTATGATTGGAGAAGATATCGGGGAATACGGGGGAGCCTTTCAGGTTTCCTACGGGATGTTGGAAAAATTTGGTCCAGAACGTATCCTGGACACACCCATAACAGAGCTGGCATTAACAGGTGCGGCAACCGGCGCAGCCCTGATCGGCATGCGCCCCATCGCCGAAATCATGTTTATGGATTTCACCACCCTGGCCTCTGAGCAGCTGGTGAACCAGGCAGCCAAACTGCGTTTCATGTTTGGCGGACAAATCACAGTTCCCCTGGTTCTGCGGACTCCAGCCGGTTCCGGGACCGGAGCAGCAGAGCACCACTCCCAGAGTTTTGAAAACTGGTTTGTGCATGTTCCGGGTTTAAAAGTAGTTATGCCCACCACCCCTTACGATGCCAAAGGGCTATTGGTCGCTTCCATCCGGGACGATAACCCGATTGTTTTCATTGAACATAAACTTCTTTATAAGACCAAGGGAGATGTTCCGGAAGAGCTCTATGAAATTCCTCTTGGCAAAGCGGATATCAAAAGGGAAGGCAAAGACCTTACCATTGTCGCCACTGCGATCATGGTCCAGCGTTCATTACAAGCCGCGGAAGAACTGGCCAAAGAAGGCATCGATGTTGAAGTTGTTGATCCCCGTACGCTGCGCCCCCTGGACACGGAAACCATTGTCAACTCTGTGAAAAAGACCGGCAAGGTGTTGATCGTGCACGAAGCGGTGAAGACGGGTGGATTTGGCGGTGAGCTGGCAGGAGTGATCGCAGAAAGTGAAGCTTTTGGATACCTGGAAGCTCCCATTATCCGTCTGGCTGGCAAGGAAGTTCCCATTCCTTATAGCAGGGACTTGGAATACAATTCGGTTCCCCAGGTTGAAAATATTATCGAAAAAGCCAGGGAACTTGCAACTCTAAAGGTGTAATATGGCCCTTGAAATGATTATGCCCAAGGTGGATATGGACCAGGAGACCGGTACGGTTGTCGAATGGTTAAAAACCAACGGGCAGCTAGTAGAAGAAGGCGAAACCATCCTGGTCATTGAAACAGATAAAATCGCTATTGACGTGGAAGCTCCTGGGACAGGAATTCTCAATGGAATTTCTGCCCACCCCGGCGAAACCGTCCCGATCGGGACGGTAATTGCCTATATATTGGAGGAAGGGGAAGAATTACCGGAAGCCAGCTCAGTACCCCCTGTGCCAGCAAGTGAGACCCCTCAAACCGAAGGGGTTCCAGCTGGGAGTGAAGTTCAGGCAACTCCGGTTGCCCGGAAAATGGCAGCTGCCCATGAAATGGATTTAGGCACTGTAACTCCAACAGGATCCGGAGGAAAAGTAACCAAAGGTGATGTTGAAGCAGCTCTTCAGCAGGTAGAAACTCCCCCTCAGCAGGGTGATATCATCGCATCTCCGGCTGCCAGGAGAATCGCCCGCCTCAAGGGGATTAACCTGGCCCTGGTTCGGGGAAGCGGTCCCGGAGGTAGAATCCAGGGATTTGATGTGGAAAACCATCAAACTCAATCGGGTTTGCCTTCCGCTAAGCCAGCTCTGAGCGGCGAGCGTATTCCCCTGATTGGAATGCGCCGGACCATTGCCGAGAGATTGACTGCAAGTTATCAATCCATACCCCACATCCAGTTCACCTCCCGGGTAGACATGAGCAATTTCATCCAAGCCCGCAGCGATTATAATCAGCTGGCTCTGGAAAAAAGTGAACAAAAAATATCAGTAACTGCCATGCTGGTAAAATTGGTGGCGATGGTGATAGCTGATCATCCCATGATGAACAGCTCCCTGGTTGATGATGCCATTCATCTCCATCAGGATATCAATATCGGCATCGCTGTGGCATTGGAGAAAGGACTGATCGTGCCTGTGGTCAAGAATGCCAACCTCAAGGGGATCGGCGAGATTGCTGTAGAGAGCAATGACCTGGTAACCCGGGCCAGGAATGAAGCTCTCACTGGCGCCGATGTAAGAGGAGGTACTTTTACAATTACCAATCTGGGACCATTTGGGGTGGAGCAGTTTAACGCTATCATCAATCCCCCAGAAGCTGGCATCCTGGCTATTGGCGCTACTAATTCAGATGTGATTGCTTTGGAAAATGGCGCCATCGCTGTCAAGCCGATGATGAATATTACACTTTCAGCTGATCACCGCATAGTTGATGGAGCAATTGCTGCCCATTTTATCGCAGGCCTTAAGACTGCTTTCGAAAATCCAATATTTATGAAATAATAGCAGGAGCTCCCATGCCGGAAATCACGTTAACCATAATTCACGAAGTAGGTCTTCATGCCCGCCCGGCCTCGATGTTTGTTAAGACGGCAGCCAAATATTCAAGCGATATAGAAGTAACTCATGGCGAAACTACCGTGAACGCCAAGAGTATCCTGGCTGTTCTGACTCTGGGCGCCCACAAAGATTCCAAGATCACCATCAAGGCTGAAGGAGACGATGCAGTTGAAGCTCTGAACGCGCTGGAAGAGTTGGTGTTGAATAATTTTGGCGAGAACCGATGAAATCAATCTCTGGAATACCTGCTTCTTATGGAATAGCGATCGGACCAGCCTATGTTTTTAACCGGGTTGAAATTGTAATTGAACCCTGTAATATCCAGGATCCAGAAGCGGAATTGAAGCGGTTTGCTGAAGCCCGGGAAACAACCCTGGCACAACTGGATGAAGCTTTTCTAAAGGCCAAGGATGAGCTGGGAGATGAAGCTGCTGAAATTTTTAGCGCCCAGAAGCTTATGTTGGAAGACCCGGAACTTCTGGCAACAGTAAAATCCCGCGTGCAATCTGAACTGATTAATATTGAAACAGCTTTATTTGAGACCGCTGAGAGTTATGCCCAGCAGCTGGAAGCTATTGAAGACGAATATCTCAGCGCCAGGGCATTGGATATCAGGGACGTGTCATCCCGATGCCTGAGGAATCTGTTAGGTTTGTTGGATTCTCCCGCAGCAGGATTAAATAAACCCTCCATTATTGTCTCCCTGGATTTAACCCCTTCTGATACTGTACTGCTGGATAAAGAATATGTGCTAGGATTCTGCACTGCAGAAGGTGGTTCAACATCCCATACCGCCATTCTAGCCAGGGGCCTGGGTATCCCGGCAGTAGTGGGTGCAGGTCAAGAAGTAGAAAAAATAAATACCGGTGATAATCTTGTCATTGATGGAGATGCCGGAAAGATCGTAATTGATCCTGATAAAAAAGCGCTTAAGGACTTTAGGAAACGACAGGAAAAATTCCTAAAAATCCAGGCAGAAGTAGAAACCATCAGCCATCAACCGGCCATTACCACTGATGGGCACCGGGTTGAAGTTGTGGCTAATATCGGCAGCGAAGAAGGGATTCAGCCAGCCCTGGAAGCAGGTGCCGAAGGAGTGGGATTACTCCGCTCGGAATTCCTCTATCTGGAACGGTCCAGTTTGCCAACCGAAGAAGAACAATATCAATCCTATAAAGACATTGCAGATGCATTTGGAGGCAAACCGGTCATTCTGCGAACCCTGGATGTTGGAGGCGATAAGGATATACCCTATATAAAAATGCCGCCTGAAGCCAATCCGTTCCTTGGCGTGCGTGCCATTCGGCTGTGTTTGTCCCGACCCGATATTTTTAAACCCCAGCTCAGGGCTGCTTTGAGGGCAGGTTATGGCAACAATCTTAAGTTAATGTTTCCCATGATTGCCACGGTTGATGATGTAATGCAAACCAGGAAAGTCCTTGAAGAATGCCGGGAGGAATTGCACGCCGAAGGTCAAAAAGTCGCAGACGAAATGGATATAGGCATCATGATTGAAATTCCCTCTGCGGCCATAATTGCTGATCAATTGGCGGAAGTGGTGGATTTCTTTTCTATCGGCACAAATGATCTCAGCCAATACACTATGGCTGCTGACCGCACTAACGCCCAGGTAGCCCAGATTGCTTCGGGCTTCCAGCCGGCCGTTTTCCGCCTGATCAAGGGCGTCATTGATGCTGCCCATGCTAAAGGCAAATGGGTCGGACTCTGTGGAGAAATGGCCGGGGAATTATTAGCTATACCGATCCTGCTCGGTTTGGGCCTGGATGAATTCAGCATGAATCCTCCGGCGATACCGTTTGCAAAAAAGCTGATCCGCTCGATCTCTATGGAAAAAGCCCGGACAGTTGCAGAAAAAGCC
>SDBT01011814.1_pt1 | contig 14027 bp, 12 predicted proteins | sample 2277101 | NCBI WGS metagenome assembly SDBT01 (sample SAMN10404973, study PRJNA504765) | marine sediment metagenome | isolation source: marine sediment core GS10_PC15, 103 cmbsf | place: Arctic Ocean: Southern Knipovich Ridge | collected 2010 | reverse complement strand
GATAACCATCGACGGACAAGAAATCACCGTCCCGCGTGACACGACCATCCTGAAGGCCGCAAAAGAGTTGGGCATCGAGATTCCGACGCTCTGTTATTTAGAGACAATGGGTTTCTACGGGGCATGCAGACTCTGCCTTGTCGAAATAACACAAGGAAAATGGCAATGGCTCGACGCGGCGTGTGTCTTTCCGATCCGACGGGCGATTACCGTGAGCACCAATTCGGAAAAGGTGAGGCATGCGCGAAAACTCGTGCTTGAGCTACTTGTTGCCCGCTGTCCCGACTCTGAGAAGATTAAGAGCCTCGCCGGGGAATACGGCATCGACGAGACGAGGTACAAGGTCCGCACCGACCCCGACGACTGCATCCTCTGCGGGCTCTGTGCGCGGGTATGCAACGACATGATGGGTGTCGGTGCAATAAGTTTCGTCGGCCGTGGTGCGCGGCGAAAAGTCGCGACGCCTTATTTCAGTAATTCCGACGTCTGCATTGGGTGCGGTGCGTGCGCCTTCGTCTGTCCCACCGGCGCCATCGATCCGGCCAACTTCTGCTCCCATCGAATCGAGAAAATCCCCAACGAGTTTAATTGCGGGCTCGACTCCCGTACGCCAGTTCACATTCCTTTCCCCCAAGCCGTACCGAACAAACCGGTTATCGATAGGGAAAACTGCGTTCACTTCCGCACCGGCGGATGCGGAGCATGTCAAAGCGTATGCCCCGCCGATGCCATCGACTACGAGATGACCGACGAATTCGTCGAAGAGGAGGTCGGCGCCATTGTCGTGGCCACCGGGTACGAGATACTGGATCCAACCTGTTTCGAAGAATATGGGTACGGTAGATACCCCGACGTAGTCACCAGTATGGAGTTCGAGCGCATGGTGAGCGCCAGCGGGCCCGCTGACGGGGAATTGACCCGACCCAGCAACGGCAAGCCGCCCAAGACCATCGTCTTTCTGCAGTGTGTGGGTTCCCGCCGGGAAACAGCCGGCGTCCCGTACTGCTCTAAGATCTGCTGCATGTACACCGCCAAGCACGCGATCCTTTACAAGCACAAAGTTCCCGACGGCCAGTCCTTCATCTTCTATATGGACGTTAGGTCAGGCGGGAAGAACTACGAAGAATTCGTGCGGCGGGCGGTGAAGGAAAAGGTGACCACGTACCTGCGGGGAAGGGTTTCCAAGGTATATCCCAGAAATGACAAACTGATCGTTCGTGGGGCAGACACGTTAAGTGGGTCTCAGGTGGAGATCGCTGCCGAGATGGTGGTTCTGGCGCCGGCGCTCGTTCCGTCGCGAGGGGTAAGCGAACTCGCGCAAAAATTGCGCATCGGGTACGATCAGCACGGTTTCCTCACGGAAGCCCACCCAAAACTTCGCCCCGTGGAGACGAACACTGCGGGCATATTCCTGGCCGGAGCGTGTCACAGTCCTCAGGACATTCCCGACAGTGTCGCCCAAGCCAGCGCCGCGGCAAGTAAGGCGCTTGGGCTTGTCTCGCACGATCGCCTGACACGCGAACCGACCATTGCGGTGGTCAACGAACTGTACTGCAACGGTTGCTTCGAGTGTGAAAACGTTTGCGCTTATGTCGCCATCGAACACAAAGAAATGCGTGACCGCGAAGGCGCCCTCACCGCCGTACTTGCACACGTCAACGAGGGACTGTGTCAGGGATGCGGGGCGTGCGCAGTGACGTGCCGCTCCAAGAGCATCGAGGTGCAGGGCTACAGAGACGATCAGCTGTTTGCCGCGATAAATGCTATTAGACGGTAGGTTGAGATGAATCAGGCAGAACATGACCAAAGCAGCACCAAAGAGTGGGAACCGCTCATCGTGGCCTTCCTGTGCAATTGGTGCTCGTATGCGGGGGCCGATTTGGCAGGGATGAGCCGTCGCAGCTACCCGGCCGCTATCAAGGTGATTCGCGTCCCGTGCTCCGGGAAGGTAGACCCGATGTTTGTGCTCAAGAGCTTCGAGCGAGGAGCTGACATGGTGCTCATATCGGGATGCCACCCCGGCGATTGCCACTACACCACAGGCAATTATCACGCCCGCAGGAAACTCCCTGCCTTTCGCGAACTACTGTCGTTCTTCGGGATCGATCCGCGGCGGTTTAAGATCTCGTGGGTCTCGGCTGCCGAAGGCGCCAAATGGGCGTCCCTGGTGGCGGAAATAACCGCCGAAGCGCGGCAACTCGGGCCGTTCGAGACGTTCGCGAGAATTCCAGGCGGAGGGCCCAGCCTATGAACCCCGATGTCGCGACGACTGAATCGCTTCGTAAGGCAGCCGCTGAGGTCCTCTCTGAAGGTAAGGTTGGGGTTGTGATTGGATATGCCAACGACAACGGTGCGACGTTCTCGACACCAGTGTTTGTCCGCAAGCCAGACGACGCCGAACGCCTCGTATTTAACGATCGTTGCTTCGGCAACCTGACGGTGTACTTGTCCAATAGTGAAGTACGCAACATGGGCAGGACAGGAATTGTCGTCAAGGGTTGTGACATTCGAGCGGTGAACGTGCTGCTGCGAGAAAACGTGATCCAACGTGAGGATGTGCTGCTGATCGGGGTTCACTGCAGCGGTGTCGGGGAGCCGCAGGCGCAGAAGTGTTCCGTCTGTGACTCGCACAGCCCGCAGGGATGCGACATTGTGGTGGGAGATCCGCAGGAACCGGCGCAACTGGATGAAAAAAAGAGGTACAGCGACGCGGAAGCTATCGGTGCAATGTCACTGGAGCAGCGGTGGGAGTTCTGGGAGGGGCAACTGAGCAAGTGCATTCGCTGTTATGCATGCAGGCAGGTGTGCCCCCTGTGTTACTGCAAACGCTGCATTATAGAAAAATCGGTCCCGCAATGGGTCGAAACCAGCCCTCATTTGCGAGGGAACATTGCCTGGAACGTCGTCCGCGCCTTCCACCTGACGGGCAGGTGTGTGGCCTGCGGAGAGTGCGAGCGCGTTTGTCCGATGGGTCTCCCGCTGGGGGCTATAAATCAGAAAATGGCCGAACTCGTTGAAGAATGGTTCGGTTTTCGCTCCGGGGTATCGCCGGAAGAGAAGGCCCCTTTCACCACCTTCTCCCCTGACGATCCCGAGGAAGGAATTCTTTGAGGTCGGTGTAAAGTGGTCGAAAGAGAACTCTATCAGGCGTCGAAGGGCTGGCTGGAATCCACCGTGGACGCCCTGTGCGCTGCGGGGATCGAAGTTGTTGCCCCGACGGAGACCGAACAAGGCGTCGAGTTGGCTTCGGTCAGTTCATCTGAAGCTGTCATTCTTCCGGACGGAAAAGTTCCGCTTCCCCTCAAGCGGTTCTTCATGCCTCCCACTGAAGTGTTGCTCGATTTCGAAAAGCACGACGACGGTGAGGTGGACGTTGTCCCGGCGCTTCAGTCAGCTTCCGGGGATGTGGTGATTATAGGCAACAGACCCTGCGACGCAGCGGCGCTGGAGGTATTGGATAAGGTATTCCATTGGGATTACGATGACCTGCTTTACCGCGCCAGGCGCGAACGAACGACGGTGGTTACTCTCGCTTGCACCGAGCCGAGCCCGGAGTGTTTTTGCACATCGGTTGGCGGATCTCCGCATGACGTCCGGGGAAGTGACGTGCTCGTGTTCGTGTTCGGTCGCGATCCCGACGAAGCCCTCATGCAAGTCCTGACCGCCAAAGGTCAAAAATTCATCGAACGACTGGGCGATGTGGTTGGGCCTGTTTCTGACGGAGCCCAAGCCCCGTCCACGCCCCAATTGCAGACGAAGTTTGACCCCGAAAAAGGCAAACAATGGCTTGATGAGAATTTTGAGAGCGACTTCTGGACGGAGAACTCTTTGGCGTGTCTGGGATGCGGGGCTTGCAGCTACCTTTGTCCGACCTGCCATTGTTTCGACATTGTGGATGAGGCAGCCTGGAACCGTGGTCAGCGGCGGCGAAACTGGGATTGTTGTTCATTTGCTTTGTTCACCCAGCACGCCTCCGGGCATAACCCCAGACCCAACCAGGCGGCGCGGTATCGACAGAGAATAATGCATAAGTTCAAGTATTTCCCAGAGCGGTTCGGACAGATTGCCTGCGTTGGCTGCGGACGATGTATCAGAACCTGCGGTGTCGGGCAGAATTTGATTGCTGCGATGGCCGATATCGAATCGAGATAGAAAGGGTATACCCAATGCCGAGTGAACGCACCGAGGCGAATGATCGGGCGTTGATAGCCTTAGACTACAACGCCTCGAAGATGCGCATCACCCGCATAAACCAGGAGACCTCAGACGTCAAGACGTTTCGCCTGGTGTTCTGCGATCCGCAGGAGGACGAGCAGTTCGAATTTCGCGCCGGGCAATTCGGACTCTACTCGGTTTTCGGGGCAGGCGAGGCGACTTTCTGCATCGCCTCTTCTCCCACGCGTAAGGGATACATCGAGTGCAGCGCCAAACGCGTCGGGAAGGTCACCGATGAACTCCATCAATGCAATGAAGGTGATATCATCGGATTCCGAGGCCCGTACGGGAACAGCTTTCCAATAGAAGCGATGGAGGGAAAGAATGTATTGTTCGTTGGCGGCGGAATCGGGCTGGCGCCGCTGCGATCGCTGATCTGGAACTGCCTGGACTTACGCGATCAGTTCGGTGAGGTGACCATCTTCTACGGGGCACGCAGCGTGGATGACCTGGTTTACAAAGACGAGTTGAAGATTTGGAAGGAAATGGAGAATCTCCGCACGGTTTACACCGTTGACCCGGGCGGGGAGACGCCCGAATGGGAGGGCGAGGTCGGTTTCGTTCCCATGGTGCTGGAACGTATGACCCCCAGTTCCCAGAACACAATCGTCATAATCTGTGGCCCGCCCGTCATGATAAAGTTCGCGCTGGTTTCTCTCGACACGCTGGGCTTCTCGCTGGATTCCGTGTACACGACGCTCGAGAACAGGATGAAGTGCGGTGTAGGGAAGTGCGGAAGGTGCAACGTCGGGAATCAGTACGTTTGCAAGGACGGGCCGGTCTTTCGGTGCAGCGATTTGCGGTCCCTTCCGCAAGAGTTCTGAGCATAGAGAAAAATGCTGCCTGGGAATCTATAGCACACAGGCTTAAATGCCTCGAACTAACGTCAAACCGAAAGCGATTAACGAGTACAACGCGCACATCCAAAGAAGAACTCTCCAGCGCATCGCCAGCCCACCTACCGCCAGCAGCGATAGCGTGGCGGGCCTGCCCGCTGTCTTTATCTGTGCAATCCGTGTAATCCGTGGACTATTTCTTCTTGCGGCGTCGTATCAGCGCCAGGCCCCCGAGCGCCAGCAGCGAAAGCGTCGCCGGTTCGGGGATCGCGTAGTCGTAGATTCGGACTTCGTCGATGTCGCCCCCCCAACTTGTGAGCGGGTTCCCCAAATCAACTCCGAAGTACAGGGAATAAGGACTCGGATCAAGTGTCCCGGAGACAGCTAGGCGGCCCCTTTCCGTTCCGTTCACGTAAATTGTCAGTTCGCCTTCGTTACCATCATAGATACCTGCAATATGCGCCCATGTGTCGAAGGAAAGAGCTTCACTACTGAACAGCTGGTATCGTACCCGGTCTATAAACACGCTCACCGCTGGATAGAGATCATCGTTCACACCAAAGTCGTATGTTCCGTAGTTAAGATAGGTACTGTTAATCACGATATATCCGCCATGTCTGCCGTCCTCAGCTTCTTTCGGGTAGACCCAAGCGGCGATGCTTACAGCTGTTGTAATGCTGGGATAGGTGGGAACCTCGATACGATCGTTGGGACCAGGAAAGCTATAGGCGCTGTTCGGGTTGCCAAATCTGTCGTCACATAGAGTCGCCCCATACACTATCCCATCATATCCGTTTCCGCTTTCGTCATTGGCATCGCCATTGAATGGGTAGTACGCCACCGGGTCCGACGGTAATGCCTCCGGGTCCAAGGTGACCCCTAGGGCGGTACCGGCGCAAGTCGCCATTGCCACCACAATTACAGAAGTACATAATATCCTTTTCAACACAGGTCTACTCCTTTCTTGGTTTACACCGTGCCCCATGCACGGCGAATTCGCCGCAAATAAACTTACCAACTGCAACCTGTTCCAGTTAGTAAGGCTAAACGTAGCGATTGTCCGCCCAAGGCGGAAACGGGGGCAGGATTGAAGAAGCGGACACAATACACGCGAGATCGACTACTCTTCAGGCCTCTCTTCGCACCTGTCCTCGCTTACGAATTGCCCTTCCCCTCACCCCACAGATAAGAGCGTCGCTAAGTATACTACGGAATCAGGATTTGTCAAGTGGTTACCCAAGAATAACTTAGCCTAGGGTAATCACCTTAGTTTTCCGGTTCCTCTTCAGCCCGAGTATTTCACCACAGAGTTCACAGAGAACACAGAGGTTCTTATTCTAAAACAATTGCAAGAATAACCATGGCTTTTTGAAGTTTGCACACTGTTTTGAGAAATATTCGCGCCAATTGTTTACGTAACACTGCCTGGCCGAAAGAGGTACTGTCTTTGTGGACTCTGTGCTCTCTGTGGTTCACGAAAAAACCAGGTTAGTACAAGCAGGTCGATGCTTTTTTTCGCGTGTCGTTGGAAAACCGTTCCCGGCGCGCATAGCATTTGACCGAACGGTTGGTTGTGACTAACGAGGTGGGAACGTGTCCAAGGGCGAACAAGTCAGGGAGCGAGTGCTGGTGCAGGCTGCCCGGCTGTTTAACCGCCGGGGCTTCCGAGCCACGAGTGTGAACGACCTCGTAGCGGCGACCGGAGTGAAGAAAGGCAGCCTCTACTTCCACTTTGCGAGCAAGCAGAAGCTGGCGCTGGCCGTGCTGGACAGGGCGCGAGAAAGCTTCATCGCATTCCTGCAAAATGCCCTTCAGGGCGCCACGCCGTGGGAGCGCTTGGAAGGATTCTTCGAGGCGGCTCTGGCGGAGCATCGCAAGTGCAACTTCGTGGGCGGATGTATCTGGGGCAACACCGCGTTGGAGATGAGCGATGAGGACCCGAAGTATGCCAACCTGGTCGCCGAGGTATTCGAGCAATGGACTGCCCTAATTGAGGGCGTCGTCGCGGATGGCCAGCGAGCCGGGGAGATCCGAACGGACCTTCCGGCTCATACACTGGCGGAGCACATCGTGGCTACCATGGAAGGCGGGATCATGTTGTCCCGCCTGAACAAGGACCCCGGCCCGCTCAGCGATTGCCTCAATGCACTGCGGCAGATGCTTCAATTGCGGACAAGTCCTGAGAGGCGACGGGAGAATGTGGCCGGTGTCTAGAATTAGACGTGAGCTTACAAAGAGTACATGGAGAATGGAGATGGGAGAGATGGAAACGGCGAAGGCGGTGGCGGCCGGTGGGAACGTCGAAGGCGAGGTGCTTCGTCGCTACAACGCCGGAGCCAGGCAAGCGGAGAAGGGACTATGCTGCCCGATCGAGTACGACAGGGCGTCGCTTGACATCCTGCCCCAGGAGATTGTCGAGAAGGACTACGGCTGCGGCGACCCGTCCAAATACGTCCGCGCCGGTGAGACGGTGGTCGACCTGGGCAGCGGGGCTGGGAAGATATGCTACATTCTGGCCCACAAGGTCGGCTCGCAGGGCCGGGTCATCGGGGTGGACTTCAACGACGACATGCTGTCCCTGTCCCGCAAGTACCTAGACGAGATGGCTCGGAAGTTCGGTTACCGCAACGTGTGCTTCGTCAAGGGAAAGGTCCAGGACTTGGCGTTGGACCTGGACAAGGCGCAGGGGTGGCTGGACGAGCGCCCCATCGCTGCGGTGGAGGACCTGTACGAATTCCACGCTGAGTGCGACCGCCTTCGCCGCGAGAACCCGTTGATCGCTGATGCCAGCGTGGACGTGGTCGTCTCCAACTGCGTGCTGAATCTCACGAGGCCGGAGGACAAGGGCAAGTTGTTCACCGAGATGCACCGCGTCCTGCGCAAGGGCGGCCGGGCCGTCATCTCCGACATCGTCTGCGACGAAGACCCGACGCCGGAGATTAAGGCCGACCCTGATCTGTGGAGCGGCTGCATCGCCGGGGCGATGCGCGAGGATGAGTTCCTCGAGATGTTCGAGCGGGCGGAGTTCTACGGGATCGAGGTACTGGTTCGCCAGGACGCCCCATGGGAGGTGATAGACGGGATCGAGTTCCGCTCGGTCACCGTGCAGGCGTTCAAGGGCAAGGAAGGTCCGTGCATCGAGCGCAACCAGGGAGTCATCTACATGGGCCCGTGGAAGTGCGTCTGCGACGATGATGGGCACAAACTCCAACGCGGCCAGCGCCTCGCCGTCTGCGACAAGACCTTCGGGATCATGACCGACCCCACCGGCCCCTACGCCGCCCAGATCGTCCCAGTGCCTCCACGCCAAGAGGTCCCCGTTGATAAGGGGGCTCCATTCGACTGTAACCGAAGCGACACGCGTCACCCGCGAGAGACCAAGGGAATGGAATACCTGGGCACGAAGAAGTCGGACAAGGGGCCCTGTTCCGGGCCGAGTTGCTGCTGCTAAACGCGAAAGGCGTCTATCAATATGAAATGCGATTCCACAGAGCGAGTTGGTTGACGTTGACATAAAGGAGACCGTATGTCCGGAATGACGTCATGCACAGACGAGGGTCGCCTTGAGGACCTGGTCTCCGTCGGTTCGGAAGGCCTTCGGGGAATCCGCATTGAGACCCTCCAGGTCAACGTCGGCCTGCGGTGCAACCAGAACTGCCAACACTGCCACCTGGACTGCTCTCCCGCCCGCCCGGAGATGATGGATCGAAGCACGATGTCCGCCGTCACGTCGGCCGCATTGCTGCCGGGGGTATTGCTGGTGGACATCACGGGCGGTGCCCCGGAGTTACACCCGCACCTGCGCCACTTCATCGCCGAACTATGTTCCACCGGCCGCCAGGTCCAGGTGCGGACCAACCTGACCGTGCTGCTCGAGCCGGGCCTGGAGGACATGATCGAGTTTTTCCGCGCCCACGCCATTCGCCTGGTCGCCTCCATGCCATGCTACCTGGAAGAGAATGTGGACTCCCAGCGAGGCCCGCACGCATACGCCCGCAGCATCGAGGCGATCCGCCGCCTGAACGCCGCTGGCTACGGACTCGAGGGCGGACTTCAGCTCAACCTGGTCTACAACTCCATCGGAGCATTCCTGCCTCCCGAACAGGAGGCGTTGGAGCAGGACTACCGACGCGAGCTTCACAGCCGCTTCGGGCTCAGCTTCAGCCATATGCTCACGATCACCAACATGCCGTTGGGCAGATTCGGGCGACTACTCAAAGCCGAGAACCGTGAAGAGGAGTATCTCCGCCTCCTGCGAGAGTCCTTCAATCCAGCCACGTTGCCGGGCCTGATGTGCCGCCATCAGATCAGCGTTGGCTGGGATGGGACGCTGTACGACTGCGACTTCAACCTGGCCTTGAACTTACCGGTGAATCACAGCGCCCCGGATCACATAAGCCGGTTCGATCCTGCAGCACTGCGATACCGTCGCATCGTCACCGGGAAGCACTGCCTGGGCTGCACGGCCGGCCACGGATCGTCGTGCGGAGGTTCACTGGCGTGAACAGTTTTGCAGCGGGCGCTTTCGCCGGAGCACTTGTGTTGCAGCTAGGCCCGTGCTCCTCGGCCACGGAAGCAGATCGACTGCTGGAAACCTTAGCGAGGTGCCTCATGAAACGCAGAAGCAAGATCGTTCTGGGCGCGTCTGTGACAATGCTCGGTGTCCTTGCCTTTCTTGGGTGGTGCGTCTATCGGGCCAATTTCGTTGGCAAGACACAGTTCGATACCGCACTCTACCAAGCAGCATCCACGACCACGCAAGCGGCCCCCTTCTCTTACGACGGCTACGCAGCGACGCTGAACGCATACGTCGACGATAAGGGAATGGTCAACTACCGGAAGATGACCGAAGACCACAAGAATCTGAACGACTTCCTGATTGCCATGGCCCACCTGGACTTTAAGGCGTACCAGTCCTGGGACGAGAAGGCCCAGATCGCCTTCTGGATCAACGCCTATAACGCGCTGACGCTCAAGGTTATCATTGACCATTACCCTATCAAGGCTGGGTTGCTGTCGGGTCTGGTGTATCCCGCCAACAGCATTCGGGGGATTCCGGAAGTCTGGGACAAGTTCCAGTTCCTGGTCATGGGCAAGAAGATGACGCTCAACGAGATCGAGCACGGGGTTCTTCGGGGACAGAACAAGGATCTGGTTGAGAGGTACGGCCGATTCTACGAGCCCCGCATTCACGTGGCGTTGGTCTGCGCGGCGATGAGTTGTCCTGCGCTGCGAAACGAGCCTTTCGTCGGTGACAAGCTCGATGAGCAGCTCATTGGCCAGACCAGACGGTTCGTGTCGAATTCCACCAGGTTCAGGATTACGCGCGATCCCGGGAAGGTTTATCTCTCCAGCATCTTCAAGTGGTTTGGCGAGGATTTTGTAACGGGGTACAAACCGGACATCGGGTTCGCCGTTGGCGGCAGCGACGCCGAGACGGCCACGCTGCACTTCGTCTCCGGTTACCTCCCGGCCGCGGACGCCGAGTTCCTGAAGGCCGGGGAGTACTCCATCAAATACCTCAAGTACGACTGGACGCTTAACGAGCTAAAGACCGCGGCCGCCGAGCCCCGCTGAGTCGCTCGCGAGCGAAAAAGAGTGCAGGAGCAGAAATGATTGCGTCGTTCCAGCAGGACATGATTGTTCAAGACATTGTAAGGACCCACCGCGGTGGTGCGTGGGTGTTCCGCCGATTAGGGATTGACCCGAACGATACGTGTACGCTAAACGAGGCCGCCTCGAAGAAGGGTTTGCCCATAGAGCTTTTGATGGCGGCATTGGACAGAACGGCCGCACTGACGGGCCCCATCGGGCAAACTGATGACGATAAGTTCCAAGCCACGTTGCTGGATGTGATCATTGAGCATATCGAGGAACGCCATCACGTATTCTTAAGAAGCGAACTGCCTCGACTGGAAGAACTCCTTAACAAGGCGATCAAGGCTCACTATCGCAGGCACGGTGGCAGGCTGGGGGCACTAAAGACGGTCTTCCTGTCCTTCAAGACAAGCATCGAGGAGCACCTGAGCATCGAGGAGGAGATTCTCTTCCCGCAGCTTCGCAATATCAAGCGGGGCACTGCGGGCAGAGAATTGTCTGCGGAAGCTTCTGGTAGGAGTTCGCCCATAGGCGCGATTCAAGAGATGAAACACGAGCACGAGCTGGTGGAATGGGCTTTGAATGAGATGATGGCGCTGACTTCCGATTACACCCTCCCTGACGATGCGCCCGACGTGCTTATTACTCTGTACGAGGGGCTTGTCAGGATCGAAGCCGATCTTCAAATGCACGTCCACCTGGAGAATGACTTGCTGTGGCCCGTGCGATTGATAGAACAGACCCCGGTAGATGTTACCGTTGCCACCAGCCCTGCCGCACACGAAGAGAATCTTCTGTGTCCGCTGACTAACCAGCCATGCGAGGCAGGTTCGCCCGCGGCATGCAGCAGGTTCTGGGATTGTATTCGCAAAGCAATGGAACAGCGATGGGCGAAGGTGGATGGCGGCAGCACTGACCGGGGAGACATCTGACGTTATGCTCCCTTCCGTTCAAGCACGTGGCGGACATGTACAGTTGCACACCCCTGACCCCGCTCCCAAAGAAGGTCTTTAGGCAGTGAAAACAAATGCGAACATCAGCGAGACGCCAAACCACCGCGGCCGATGGGTCAAACTGGTGGTGCTCGTCCTCATATTGGCTGGGCTGGGAGTGGCGTCTGTCTTCGTACCGGTCAAGGACTACGTGATTGGCGTCCTGGAATGGACCCAGGGCCTGACCTTCTGGGGTCCGTTCTTCATGGCGGGCTTCTACATCCTGGCCTGCGTGCTCCTGCTCCCGGGCGGGATCATCACCCTGGCGGCGGGGTTCCTCTTCGGGGCGATCATTGGAACCGTCACGGTTTCGGTTGGCAGCACGTTGGGGGCCTGCGCCGCGTTCCTGGTCGGGCGGACATTCGCCCGCAACTGGATACAGAAGAAGGTGGCTTACCGACCGAAGTTCGCAGCCATCGACCAGGCTGTGGGCGAGCAAGGTTTCAAGATCGTCCTGCTGACGCGCCTGAGCCCGATCTTCCCATTCAACATGCAGAATTACGCCTACGGACTGACGGGCGTGAAGCTGTGGAAGTACGCCCTGGCTTCCTGGATCGGGATGCTGCCTGGGACGCTGGCGTACTGCTACATCGGCTCCGGGTTGCGCTCGCTGACGGAGGTGGCTGCGGGACAAACGGGAGGGGGCTGGGTGCAGCGAGTGTTCTTCTGGGGCGGATTGGCTGCCACCATCATCGTGGTCGCTATCGTCACTCGAATCGCCCAGAAGGCGATGAAGCGGGCAGTCCCGCTGAGGCGCCAGCCTGAAACCAAGGAGACATAACATGAGTAAGCACGTTGCCCCGGATGTCGTGAAAAGGTGGGAGGGGAACCCCACCCTCGCGACGGAGGATGTTCCTTTTCCCTGCAACACCGTGTTCAATGCGGGCGCGGTGAAGGTGGGTAACGAGTACATCCTCCTGCTTCGCGTGGAGGATCTTCGTGGACACTCGGTGCTGGCCCTTGCCTGCAGTGAGGACGGCTACCATTTTACCGTGCATGATGAACCGGTCATGGTTCCCGCCCGGGAGGGGGAATTCGCCGTCTACGAACGCAAGGGCATCGAAGATCCCAGGATTACAAGAATCGAGGACACGTACTACATCATCTACACGGCCGTCTCGGATCTTGGGGGGCGCCTGGCCTTGGCGAAGACAGAGGATTTTCGGAGTTTCGAGCGCATCGCCCTAATTTCCGAGCCGCAGAACAAGGACGGGGCCCTGTTTCCCCGAAAGATCGGCGGCCGGTACGTTCGTCTGGATCGGCCGATGGTCGGGAGTACCGGTAATATCTGGATCAGTTACTCTGATGACCTCGTGAATTGGGGTGGGTCACGCGTCCTCATGAGAGTGCGCGGGGATTGCTGGGATTCCTGGCGAATTGGCGCTTCGGTACCACCGATAGAGACGGAACACGGTTGGCTGGAGATATACCACGGGGTTAAGCAGACATCGCACGGGCCCATCTACCGCCTTGGCGCCGCCATCCTGGACAGGGACGACCCCACAAAGATTCTCTGCCGATCAGCGATCCCGATCCTTGCCCCGCGGGAGGACTATGAGCGGACCGGCGATATCCCTAATGTCGTGTACTCCACCGGGGCGGTCATGGAAGACGACGGGACTTTGAAAATCTACTACAGCGGCGCCGACACGTGCATCTGTGTCGGGACAGTTCGGTTGGAAGAGTTGATGCAGTTCTGCGCAATCGGGGAGGAAGAGAAATGAACAGTGCACCGCAGATCTCCTGCGCTGAACTCGGGCCGATGGACCAGCACAACAAGGAACTCCTGGCGAACGCGCATCCTTCCGACTGGAAGAACCCGACACCTGCGCGCCGCTACAACATGGTCGTGATCGGTGCGGGCACGGCCGGGCTGGTGACCGCCGCCGGCGTGGCGGGCCTGGGTGGGAAGGTGGCGATCGTCGAGCGCTACCTCTTCGGCGGCGATTGCCTCAACTTCGGCTGTGTCCCGAGCAAGACGCTGATCGCGGCGTCCCGTGAGGCGGCCCGTGCGCGCCGCACCGATCGCTACGGCGTCCAACCTGCGGATGGCGAGGTGGACTTCGCCGCCGTCATGGAGCGCGTCCGCCGCGTGCGTGGCGAGATCAGCCACCACGACGCCGTCCAAAAGTTCCGGGACATGGGCGTGGATGTCTTCCTCGGTGATGCCAAGTTCACCGGGCAAGATACCATTGAAGTCGATGGCCAGACGTTGAACTTCGCGAGGGCGTGTATCGCCACCGGGGCACGCGCGTTTCGGCCGGATATTGAGGGGCTCGCGGAGACCGGGTATCACACCAACGAGACGATCTTCTCCCTGACCGAGTTGCCGCCTCGCTTAGCGGTGCTGGGCACTGGCCCGTTGCGCTGCGAGCTGGCCCAGGCG
>SDBT01011813.1_pt1 | contig 14028 bp, 15 predicted proteins | sample 2277101 | NCBI WGS metagenome assembly SDBT01 (sample SAMN10404973, study PRJNA504765) | marine sediment metagenome | isolation source: marine sediment core GS10_PC15, 103 cmbsf | place: Arctic Ocean: Southern Knipovich Ridge | collected 2010 | reverse complement strand
ATTTCTTTCAGAAACAAAACCATTCCTTTGCAGGAATGAAAATCCTATGGATTTTTACAGGAAAGGGTGCCCTCATCCTGCTTTGCATTTTTCGGCGGTCGCTCGGGATTTACCCTCGCTAAAAGGTGCAGTCAGGCTTTCGCCTGACACCCGCTATTGCGCCTTCACGGAATTCCCCCCTTAGACCCCCCTTCCGCTCGGCGCTTTTTGTCTGGCTGGCCTTATAGTTTTTTCACTTCCTTGATATATTTCTTTTTAACGGATAGATTATTTGAACCAGGCGAGGTTAGAAGAAGAATTATCTAGATAGGTGGGTTTGGAGGGAGAAGCCGCTATTTTATAGGAAAACTTAACTTATCCTCTATCACTGTTTAATACTTGTTCCGCTTTTTGTATACCAATACTTCTTAATTTAATTCCATTTTTATCAATATCACAAAGATTTTTTACTCGACTAGAAGCCATCTTAGCATTTGTAGAAGAAAATCCATGTCTTTCTACCATTTCATATAGATAATTTTTATCTGTTCTTAAGGGGTAACGACCATAAAGAATAAGAAGAGCAGTTTCCTTGGCACTTAAACCTTGAATATTTATATAGAATCTACCATCGATTTCTTCAAAGTATGGATAAACTTTACCAGTCAGTGCCTCTACCAACTCTTGTGCTTCCTTAGGATCCTTATCTCTCCTGCTTGCAAAACGAATTAATTCACCGAGAGTCCAGGAAATAGACATATCTACTATATTAGCGTCAATTTCATTTGGGTCAACTCCATCTGGATCATGACGAGCTCCTCGGTTATTTGCAATCTCATAAATAAACAGACAACATTTTGGTATTACAATCCTTATTGTGTCATCAATTGACCTGGGTTCTTGCTCAAGTGCACGTAGATTATTACTAGCACGAAATCTTCTTGTTCCTGTTAAAGTTTTTCCACAATAAACCATTAAAGCTTTTGTTACTGCTTCTACAAATTTAGCAGATTTTGATATTGAACCCTCAGGGTCTCCAACACGGTATTTCTCCTTAGAATCAATAAAATGTTTTAAGATAGCCTTAACACGTACTTTTTCAAATTCTTGCTCGAGGATGGCTTTTACTTTCACCTCACTGGTTTTTATAGAAGTTGATTTACCAGACATATGCAATGTACTTCTTTCCATTAATTAACTTTGATGTCTTTCTAAGCTTCCTACTCTTTAGCAACCTGCCTAATGCTACTTCAACTCTATTAAAGTCACACTGGTAAACAGCGGTAAGTTTTTTATAGATCTCTTTAGGTATAATAGGCTCCTTAAAAGAGCCTTGGTCACGCAATTCAATAATATGTTTAGATAAGCTTTTTTTACTGCTCTTAACCTTCACATCTACTTTGCCTTTTTCGATAAGAGTCAGTCTACGTTCATGATCTTGTAATATTTTATTTATTTGTTTTAAGTCTTTTGCTTTCATTCAAGTTAAATGTAATACTTCTAAATTTTATTTGCCTAACTACTTTAATTTCAAAATAGATTCAAAATAATTAACACCTTTTCTATTTAGTCTATAAACAACAGCCTTACCCTTTTTTCTAGAAGAATCACCTGCTAAATATTTCCACAAAGAATTAGTTATAGCATTTGAAACATTAGGAGTCCTTACCCTCACCCCTAATTCTTCTGTTATTTTCTCTATATTTCCTGACGTAAGACCCTGCTCAGGAAAATATTTATAACAAATATAGAAAGGTAGAAGGACACGATTTTGGATAGAATTTTTATCTAGAACTTCTTTTTCAATTTCTTCAAATTCATCGCAATCCTTTATTTTATTAACAATCAGCAAATTAATGTCCTTTTTCTTCTTTTCCTCTTTTTTAGTCTGTTTTTTATTCGATATTTTAACATCACCTAAAGATTCTAGACATTCGTCTGCTAATTTTTTTATTTCATTTAGTTTTATTAATAAATCTTGTTTATTCATAACGTTATTTCCTGATTACATATTCCCAGTTTTTGGTTTTCTTATTTTTAAATCTATTAAGGACTCTTCGTTTAGTTAGATTCAATAAATTCATTCCTATTGTTGTAATTTTATGATAATGGCCAATTTCTTTTAACTTTTCCATAACTTTTGACATTTCTTTTGGAGTATCAAAAAAATTCTCATTAATAAGTGTATTAATTGCGCCAAGTGCACCTTTTTGAGGAGTAGTAGATTTATTTTTTTGTTTTATTTTTTTATCACTAGGAAGCTCTACTCCAAAAGAGTCGCTAAGTTCATCAAGTAGATTTTTTATCTCACTTATTATTGTCTTTGGTTCTCTCATAATTTTTACCATTTAAACGAATATTGTATACGTTTATTAATATTTTATATTTAGTATAAAAAGATTATATTTGATAAAATTTTTATTGTCAAGGTATTTTCCACTAAAATAGGCAATAAATATAATATGAAAAATTATAATATAACCATATGGTATTAAATATAATATTATATATAAATGGTAACCACCTTATCCTAAGAGTTTAAATACCTATTTAGCCACTATATCCAGCCATATTGATGTTAATTTAAATATATGAATATATTATTTAACTAATTACATTATTGATTCCATATTGATTATCTATTAATAGTCTTAAAATATTTACCTTTCCTTTATTAAAGAAAGTACTATAAATTATTATATTGACTTAGCTATTGATTATTTTTAAATAAGTGATAGTATTTTTAGAAACTTATACAATATTATCTATTTTGTATAGTTTTTCCTTTTTAAAAACCATCTTCCAGAAGAAAACAGGCCCCGCATTTAAACAGAGCCTGTTCTTATTTAATGGTAATATAAATGTATCTCTCCTAGAGCCTGAATAATCCTTTTAAGGCAAAATATTAAAAGCCTCGCATAGTTTAATAAACTCTTCAGACTGAGTAAAGCCAGCAACTACCTCTTCTTTAGTCATACCGTAGGCTATTCTATCCATCCATGCTTTATAACCCACATCTTCGGGTTGCCTACTAAAGATAGCATTATATAGGAAGGTGATAAATTCAGAATCGCTATAGCCTCCTATCCGTGCCTGGCACTCTTCACCAAAGATTATTTCTTTTATTAGGTCTGCACCAGAAATGCTCTCAACTCCTAACCTGGATATCCAGGCATTTAGGCCTTCGCTTTCAGGAGGCCTAACTAGAAGCCTATTGTAAAAAAGTGTTACAAAACCAGAAGTCGTTTTTTCATAACTTCCAATGGACTTCTTATTTATCGCCGGACCTTGCTTCTTTTCTTCTTTCTTCTCAACTACGGGAGGTTGGGGATTACCCCTGTCTACAACAGAAAATTCTTTTCCGTCCTCATATTTACCATTAATAACTAAACTGGCCCAATATTTTCCCTTTGCCAGACTATAGGTAGCGATATAGCTCCATGGATCAGAATCGATGGTGGTAGAGGATTCATCTACTGTTTCCCAATAATCCCCACTGGCTACATATTTTAAGAGCCAGAGTGTTGCTTCCTTGCCTGAGGAACTAGAGGCATTAAGGGTGATTTTTGTTTCTTCACCACTATATCCAGGAATTACGTTTAAACTGGCCTCATGGTCCCAGATACTGAAATTTAAGGTATCCTGAAGGGTTCCGCCAACTATATGGGTTGCAGTATAATCGCCTGCTACAAGAGAAGCATTACTGTTATAATCCCACCAATTATCTGTAGGCACTGTTCCGGATGATGAATATACTGTTACATCACTGGAGTCCTTTACAACAAGAGACCAGGACAGGCCACCACAATCTCCTACCCCGAAACCGATACCAGTGCTTTCACCAGGAAGTCCTGGGTTTACCCATAAATACGGACGTAGGACCCTCAAGCTAGACCAACCGGTAATTCCATCCATCAAAGCGCTAATCCCTATAAAGCCTTCCTTTAGTGCGGTAGCAAGACCAGTTGCATTAATTGACGCAACACTGGGGTCAGTTGAGGACCAAGTAGCTAGTGCTGTGATATCTGCTGTTGAATCATCATCATAGGTTCCTGTAGCAGTAAACTGCTGAGTTTGGCCGAGGGCTGTTGTTTCAGGATCTACTGGAGTAACCTCGATAGATACTAAGGCAGGTGCAGCAAGTATTGATGCGGGCGCTATAAATAATACGCTCAGCATCACTACAAGAACAGCTACTAGCAACCTTGAAATTTTTTTCTTCATTTGTTTTTCCTTTCTGGTTTTGTTTTTAATTACCTATTATGGGTTTACTGTTTTTGTTTCCGCCTCCTTCCTCTTAAAAATGACTATTGAATTTTTATCTAAATCCGTTCAATACTAAGTTATGCAAAAACCTTTCCGTCACCGAACTCAATTTCTATACAAAATAGATAAAAATGTATAAAAAAAGCACTGAAGGAAAGCAGCTCTTTAAACGAAGTATGAGTGCAGAAAGAACATTTGAAATTGTTCCTTATCTTGTACCGAAGGAGATTGCCAAATTAATTTCAGAGTCTAAGAATAATCGGAACGGAGAAAGAGACTCGCTTTTTATACTAGTTTTGTTTGAAACTGGACTGAGGATTTCAGAAGCCTTGTCATTAACACCTAACAAAATAGAATTGTTTGAGGGAAAACCTGTTTTAAGGATTATGGGAAAAGGAGGAAGACCCAGAGTAGTGGCGTTCCCAATAATTCTTGCTGATAAACTTCAGGCTTATATAGAAAAGAAATATATTACTTCGGACCAAAGAATCTTCTCCTTTAATAGACAAAGAGGTTGGCAAATATTAAAGGAAATTTCTAAAAGGGCAGGATTTACTAAAAGAGTTTATCCTCATCTTTTAAGGCATTCTGACGCGATTGAAAGATTAAGGCAGACTGGTAATCCTAAAGCTCTTCAGGACCATCTGGGGCACTCTTCAATTATGATGGTCATGAGGTATCTTTCTACCTTGACCAAGGAGGATTCTTTAAGGGTTCAGCAACAGGTAAATTTTGAGGAAGTAGAAAAACAAAGTAAAACAAAGAAAAGTTAAAAGAAAAATCCACTGTTATCAATAGAAATAAAACTATTCTTTTCATTGCCTACTAAGTATATATATTATAAAATGGCTTAATAATACTATACTTTTCTATTATTTTCTTGTTGGATAAAAGGGATAATTAAATCAATTTGAGAGAGGTAGAATATGGAAACAAGAGATATCTTCATTGCTTGTAGTTTGGGTGTAGTTGTTCTTGTTGTCTTGCTAACAATCTTCCTTCCATTATTTTTTAAAAAGATTAAGAACGATTTTACTGGAGTTTTAGTTTCTTGGTGTATATCAATAGGTCTTATAATTGTAGGAGCAGTTTTTATTTGGATAGGTGCGATCTCTGTAGGAGGCAGAACAATACTTTTATGGATAGAGCCGTTTGTTGTCTTTGCTGGGATGATTCTTGCATTTATTGCTGTAATAAAAACTAGAAGCCGCAATAATTCCTGAATCTAGTCGGTTTGATTATGTTCACAATAGGCAAAGAAATAGAAAATGGAACCCTTATAACTCTTTCTCCTAGCGACAGAAAACAAGGCACCTATGTAGTCGGTGTAAACGGAACTGGAAAAACCGCACTTTTGATGAATACCATTTTGTCAGATATAAAAGCAGGCGACGGCCTGTGCTTCTTAGATCCTCATGGAGACGCGGTTGAAACACTCTTGACTTTACTTCCGGAAAGCCGCAAGGAAGACGTCATACTCTTTGATCCAGCAGATTATGAAAACCCTCTTGGGCTTAACCTCTTTGAATGCAAGAATCTTAATGATCCAAAGGAAGTGGACCTGATATGTTCAGAAATTGTCGGAACATTCAAGAAGCTATATCGGGACAGCTGGGGACCAAGACTTGAAGATATATTAAGGCATTCAATCCTAGCTGTTTTAAAAAGTCCAGGTTTAACTCTACTGGATCTTCTTTTAGTCTTATCAAGCCCAATCTATAGACAGAAAGTTTTGGACAGAGTAGACGATCCTCTGATACACAATTATTGGGGAAAGATATTCCCCTGGGAGCCAAAGGAAGTTAGGGAGTGGCTGGCAAGCTCTTATAATAAAATTGGACGGTTTTTAGCCAATCCTCTAATTAGAAATATTGTCAGTCAACCTAAAAGTAGTTTTGATTTAAGAAAGATAATGGACGAGGGTAAGATCCTATTAGTTAATCTTTCTAAAGGTAGAATCGGTGAGGACAATTCAAGCCTCTTAGGCAGTGTTTTAGTCGGAAAGATATTAATTGCCGCTTTATCTAGAGCAGATATTCCCGAAGATAAAAGAAAACCATTTCACTTAATAGTCGATGAATATCAATCCTTTGCGACAGAATCTTTTCCGATTCTTCAAAGCGAAGCCAGGAAATTTAAGATAGACACCATGGTAGCTCACCAATACCGGGATCAGGTTGATATTCTAAATAAAGGATCTACTTTAAATGTTGGTAATTTTATATTATTTCGGATTACTGGAAAAGATAGCCTTGAGTTAACCTTGCAGTTTGACAACACTCCTCCTGAACCTGATCCTGAGCCTGAACCAGTCTTACACAGAACCAGCCAGAAAGGTATATTTCGGACAGGAGACAGCTCTGAATTTATAATGGGTAAAGGTAAGTCCAGACCTTACAGCGATGTTTCCCAGGAAATGGCAAATAGGCTTTCAAACCTTCCCAATTATGAATGCTGGTGCAAACTGGTAAAAGACGGAAAACTTACAGAACATCATATAAGAACATTTCCTTTGCCAGATAATATAAATAAAGTTCAGGCTGAAGGGATAAAGGAGGCTTCAAAAAAGCTGGGAAGAAAAAGGAAGGAAGTAGAAAAAGAAATTAGAGACAAGATGAATAACGCCGAAATTTTTATAAAACCTAAGGATTTTGAAAAAGTAAAGAAGGAGGAAAATAAATGACTTGGCAAGAATTTCTGGGGTATATTACATCAGCAGATGCTATTCAAAGTTACGTTACAGTTCTGGGGGCTATACTAGCAGCAATGTTGGCGGCTATTTTTACAATAAAGATATCACTAAGACATTTTTATACTAAAAAATGGTGGGAAAAAAAGGCCGAGGCATATACGAAAATAATAGAATATTTAACTGATATTTTATCTGCTTGGATGGAATATGGGGAAGAAGAAAGACTTATAATTATTGGAAAAAGTTCAACTGAAAACAGTAAAATTATTGAAAAATCAATTAAAAATTATAGCATAGCCTGTAAATCAATAGAAAAAACAGTGAGTACCGGAGCTTTTCTAATTTCCGAAGAGTCTTACTCAAGGCTTTGGTGGCTGTCAAATCAATTGAGTAAAGATTTGACAGCTTATTCTCTTGTTAAACCAAGGCTGAGTGATGAAGTAATTAGTGAAACTGTTAAAAAGAAAAAGCTAATTAAATCGTGTATTGACATTATTAAGAAAGAAGCGAGGAAAGACTTAAATATAGTAGAAAAAAAAGGAAAAAAATTTCATTTCCATAAGGCATTTAAGAAATTTGAAGTTAAGAATTAATTAATTTTATAGAAAGGATATTTAATGCTTTGGTTAATAACAATGTGGAGTCATAGGCTATCAATCACTCGCTTTGTAAAATGGTGGCTGCGCATGTCGTTCCTGGATAAACTTTTATTTATTATCCTGGTCAATATCCTGCTATTTATAATTTCAATGTTTACTGTATGGGTATGGAGCGTGGTTTCTTTTATTATTCTTTTTTTCTCCTCTCTGGCAAGAGCGGCTTCAACAAGCGCTTTTGAATCTTTAAGCGGTTTCTCAAATTTCTTTTCAGGTTTTACTTCAGGCAGTGGCTATGGTTTTTTCATATTCGTGAGCATTATCTTTGGCAGTATTCTTCTATTTTACCTATTTCTCGGGATTAACAGCTTACCTGCATTTTTAACTGACACAATTGTTGACATTATTGTTACCAGAATTCATACAAAAAGACTGGCAATAAAAGATAGTGTTGCTTTAACGACCAGGACAGAATATATAGGCGGACATCCAAAATTGCCTCATGGTCGTTTTGTTTACCTTTTGATCGAGGGGACAAAACAAGATCCTCTCATATCCTTATATCTTCCAGGTAGAGATGGAGTTAAGTTCAGTATTCCAGTTATTGATATGATAAAAACAGAAGGTAAGGAAACAGATAAATATGAAGCTTCCGCAGGCTTAGGCATCTTCTTAACCACAGTCAGCCCTTCTGTTTGGAGGGGAAGAAGAATTCATTTCAATATCGACTATATCAATAAGGGAAGAAAGCAGACAGTTGAATTTGGACCCTTCTTAAGAGGCAATGAGGAAATTCTTAGTTGGAAGAATTTCCTTGTGTGTATGCAAGCAGAAGCTAATACAGGAGAAGCGCCTTATGGTCCATGGAAAAGCCTCCCCTCAGAAGGACAGAACAATGAAAACAGTTGAAATAAAGATTGATGATAATAGGAAACTTGAAATCAAAGTTGCTGATAAGGACCTGGAAACACTACTTAAAGTAATCAGTGCATTTAAAAGAAAAACTAAGAAAGAATAAAAGCCATTAGAAGTTTGGAAAATGTTAAAATAGTTTTAAAGACTGGACGAATCTTATGGAGAAAACAATGAACGAGAAAGATATGACATTTAAAGATTTTCTAGAAAAGTTTTCGGATTTTGGAAAAAGCGAATGGATAACTGCTTATTCGAATTATGATGACAAAGAAGAGTCATCTGGATTTTATTGTGCGGTAATATCAAAAAACCGAATCAAAACTTCTCTTTCTATACCATCGTGGGATTTACATATAGGACATGGTCTTCCTGGGTTTTGTTTTAGCTATGAAAGCGGCAAAGAAAAAGCATCTTATTTAAGATTTTCGGACGAAGACGTGGAACCGTTGCTTGTTAAACGAGAGTTCTATGGAATGAAAGAAGACTATTGGGAAATATCAGAAGAATTCCGTCATTATTTTAATCTATATGAAGACCGTAGAAATAATAAATTTATTCTAATTCATGACGATGGTGATGAAGAAGATGTAATTCTATATTCGGATTCAGATATAAAAATCAAATTAAGACTAATTAAAAAATTTTTAGCTGTAAAAGATATGGTCCTTGCTTTATATTTCAGTATTGATCGTTTTTCTGAAAAGACTGTTGAAGAATTAGGTTTAAAAGAATTTCATGAAGAAAAGTCTGGTAAAATTTTTTTTTACTCAATTGGCTTAAGAAATTGGCATTTTGGAAGTAATGATCAAAGAAAATCCCATGCTTTCCTAATGGGTAAAAAAATTATTTACGGTTTAAAAAATTTTAAACCAAGTATTAATGATGAAAATGAAAAAAATAAGGAATTTGTTGACTATATTATAGGTGTGGATGAAGATGGAAGAGAAATTCTTCATAATTGTGATGAAAATAAACTATCAAATTATTTTGACAAAAATCCTAGCGAACCTCATTATCTTACACCAGTCTTGTTTAAAAGAGAGGTTTTAGCTAAATACTATTCCCAGCCTGAGAAATTTTCTGTAGAGGATGGATATTTGCGCTGTGCTGGTTTATGGGGATTAAGAATGGACAATAATCATCCAGATTTTATTATGGTTTTTCTTGGAGACCTTGGTCATTTATCTATTAAAGAGCAACAATATTGGAAAACTTTCAATATCCCAACTAAAGGGAAAATGAGTCACGTTGCCTGGTCTAGAGGATTTGAGGCAAAATTTACCGATCCTGAAAGAAGTGACTTATTCTTCAAATATAAATTTTCTTCCTTTCAAAAAGAATGGGAAAAACAATTTGGTTGGAAACTTTTTAAGCCTTTAGAGAAAGATGACGAACACCATTTTAAAACATTGAGAATTCCATTAACAGAGGAGCAGAAAGAATTTGATGAGCAGGTGGGATCTTTAACTAAAATAATCATTGATTCTTTAAATGAAAAAGAATTGGGAAAGGATATTAATGAAAAAATCGATGGTAGTATAAATAAGCTGGAGAAGTTTTTAGAGTCGAAAAGGTTAAAATTTGATGAAATGATAAAGTTTCTTAGAAATTTACAGTCTTTAAGATCATCAGCTGTAGCGCATCGAAAAGGAAAAAACTATAAGAAGTTGAAAAAATATTTTTCTATAGGAGAAAAGGATTTATCTAAAATATTTGATGATATTCTCTTAAAAAGTATTTGGATATTTAACACATTAGAACGTTACTTTTTGCCTAATGAAAAAATTGTCTAAGAAAAGACTGCCACGATATAAAATTGCGAAAACCCCGCCTCCAATGAGACTCACTGAAAGGGACAAGAAAGTTATCGAATGGATTTATCTCTTTCGGTTTTTGACCATGAATCAAATAAAACTTCTAGAGTTTGAAAATGTCTCAAAAACAGCATGCCAAAGACGCCTTACTCTTCTTTATCACAATAAATATTTATTAGCTATTAATAAGCCTACCCATGCTGGGTTTGGTTCTTCAAAGAGAGCTTATTGCTTATCAAAAAGAGGAAAAGATGTAATTACTTTTATATATGATGGAACAGATTCAAAAACTATCAAATGGAATGAAAAAAACAATCAGGTTGAAATTTATTTTTTAGAACATACATTGGCCTTAAACAATATCAGAGTGGCTTTCACGATTTCAGCCAGAAGCTTAGGATATAAGCTTGAATGGATTCCTGAATGGGAATTGAAGGCACTTAAAGAAAGGGTAAAAGATCCGGAAAGATCAGGAAAATTTTTGCCAATAACTCCAGATGGATATTTTATTCTTAAGGACAATGATCGAGAAGCACGGTTTTGTGTAGAAGCAGACAGATCTACAGAAACCAACCGCCGATGGAAGGATAAGGTTAGAGGCTATGTCGAATATGTTAGAACTGGCCAATATTTTAAAAGATATAATGCCGAATCGCTAAGAGTTTTGACAGTTACTACTTCTCCGAAACGCTTGGAGAATCTTTTAACTGCTACCAAAGAAGTCGAAGGTGCAAGCTTTTTTTGGTTCACGACCAAAGATAAAATACTTAATCGCAATGTTATTATTGATCCAATTTGGATAAAAGACAGCAAGCAAGAACTTTCTAAACTCTGGTATAAACCTAAAATATAGAATTGTTCATATAATCTAGATTAGATAAAATCTTATGTTTTTAATTATTTTATGTCTCTTAAGGACTTATTATCACCATTTTCATCTTTTTATCGTAAAGATTCTATAGTTTTAGGAAATCTCTGTCCGTTTTGGTTAAATATTCCCTATAGAATCCCTCAACAAGACCGATATGATCATATGCATATCATAGGGACTACTGGAAAGGGCAAGAGCAAACTCCTGGAACATATGATTTACCAGGATATCGTCAAGGGTAATGGAGTAGCCCTCATTGATCCTCATGGAGATCTGGCTGATGATGTGCTATCTTATCTTGGCACTCAAGGTTATTTTAAAAAGCAAAGTAACATCGACAGAATTGTGTACATCAATCCGGCCATGCAAGATCACAGCCCAGGAATAAATCTCCTAGAGCTTCAAAAGAATGAAGATCCTGCCGAACACGCCAATGATATCATTGAAGTCTTCAAAAGAAGCTGGGACCTGGAAAACGCTCCGGTTTTCGAGGATATCATGTTCAATTCCCTGCTGGTCCTGATTGAGAATGGATTAAGCATAATTGAAATGCCCAGGCTTATAACTGATAAAATCTTTAGGGATTGCCTTTTAGAGAAAACTGATGATCCAGCTGTCAGTCAATTTTTCCATAACCGCTTTGACAAGTGGCCTCCAAGAGAACAAACCACCCGGATAGAATCCACCCTTAATAAGATCTCCAGACTAATCGGAAGCGTTAGGATCAGAAATATCTTTGGACAGCTTCATTCTACCGTGAATTTCAGAACCATATTGGACGAAGGTAAAGTACTGATTGTGGATCTCTCTTGTTTGAGCGAGCTTTCCGCTAAACTTTTTGGCGGTTTTATTACAACCTTGATCCAGCAAGCAGCCATGGCCAGGGGAACTGAAAAAGACTTTTTTGAATACCTTGATGAGTTTCAATTATTCGTCGGCAGTGAAGGCGGCTCTAAAACTTTTAGTCGCACTTTGGCTGAAGCAAGGAAAAGGCATTTATATCTAGTTCTAGCCCATCAACAATTAAGTCAGCTGGACGAACGAATGAGAGGCGCTTTAGGAAATGTAGGTACTCTTGTCTGTTTTGGTCTTGATAGATCAGATGCTGAAATCCAGGCTAAAAGAATCTTTTTACCTCAAGGAGAACAAGTTAAGCAGGAAGCCAAAACAGATAGCCAGCGTCCTATTTATTTCTCAGTATATGAAGAGGTCGAGAAATATGTTCAAGCCTTAGATAAAAGAACCTTACCCCTTAGACAAGCCTACGTGGTTTCAAAACAAAGGAAAGCCGCGCTTATAAAGACAATTGATGTCAATTACAGTAGTTTTGATAAGAGGCAATTAAATAGGATAAAATGTCTAAGTGCTAAAAATAGTGGACGATTATACAAAGAAGTCATGAAAGAAACCAGGGAACGCTATTTTCAAAAAGTTGAGTTGAGGAATTTGGTAAGAGATTTTGAACCTATTTAATTATTATATTATTATATTTTAAAAGTTTTATAACATATAATAAGGTCTATATTTTTATTAAAAGTCTTACTGCCAATTATAGCACCCGCAAGGATTCTTTTTACAATCACGACAAAGAATTTCTTTTGGGTCTTCTGGGTTTTTGTATTCATTAATTACAGCATCAACAAAATACTCTTCTGCAAGATTTAGCCTTTCTTCAATAGGAATAGGTTTGTTTGACCGAACATTATTTAATTCCACAGTTTGTATTCCTGTATATAAGAGTGATGCTTTTACTGCTACTGCGTTTAAGAAAGAAAATACATCAGCGATTTCCTCTATTAACATATCCCCATCTTTGTTATTAACTACCTTTACTTGTCTATCGTTTTCTACTAACCACCTAATAGCCCGCGCCACCTCACCAGTTTCTTCCATCAAATGAAACCCGAGACTTTCTATAGTAGCGCTATATATTGTATTCCCAAATATTAAGGTAAACATCCTTGACCACTTTTGTAGTGTGTGGTTAGCCCCATCAAATGTACCTCTTAGTTTTTCTAACCGACCGTAATAGAGGTCATGGGTCTTTTGAAAATCAATAACAGTCCTATTTAAACCACACAGACACTGGTTATTGACACACCTGCCGCATACGCTCGGATATTTAAAACCTATTACTTCCCAAAACTTTTTGCCAATGTATAATGAAGACTCTTCGGGTAGAATAGAACACCTTTTATAAAAAGCACATAACCAGCTGAAAGTGCGCGCTAATCCTTTATTAACTTCAAGGAATTCTGAATTTCTTATCCCCTCTGCAGCACAGCTAGTTGTGTTTACGGCTGCTAGCCATATTTCTTGTAAACCTCTTTTGGAGTCAACATCTTTATATAAATCCCAGAATTTATCAGCCCACTCATCCAACGTTAGGTTTTTTAAACTTTTCCTAGAAGACATTTCTTAACCTCTTTCTATTAGAAATTCTAGTTCCGAAATTATATCATGAATTAATTATGTACACAAAATTCATACAGCAAAAGCAGACCTTATATTTACTTATTATATTTTGTTATATGGTCCACTTTATATTTGGTGCCCCTTTTCAAATTCACTAACGCCGATAAGGACTTTCATTCTTCAAGACCTTACTCCTATGCTGGTAGCATAAGAGAGCTTCATTTTTCCAAAATGATAGCTCATTTCAAAAGCCTTTTACCCAGACTGATTTGCTTCCTGGAAGGAATTATACGCAGAACCTTTCTTCCGTAAAGGTAGTATTTTCCTTTGTGAGCATAAACCGCTGTGCTATTTATTCCTCTCAATTCCTCTGTGAGTAACCGTAAAATCTCCACCTTGACTACATTAAGAACCTTCTTTATTTATTCCGCTCGTGCGGAAGCAAATTATTTTTATAGAGAAAGGAAAGAGAATGAAATT
>SDBT01011812.1_pt1 | contig 14029 bp, 16 predicted proteins | sample 2277101 | NCBI WGS metagenome assembly SDBT01 (sample SAMN10404973, study PRJNA504765) | marine sediment metagenome | isolation source: marine sediment core GS10_PC15, 103 cmbsf | place: Arctic Ocean: Southern Knipovich Ridge | collected 2010 | reverse complement strand
TGATTTTCCACAATCTCACTCGCCAACTCTTCCCTTATCGCTTGCTTTAGCAGGAAGATAAAGGCAACAGCTTGGGATGGAGGAAAATCCTGGACTGCCCTGATCCTGATAATATTGTCAAGACAGGCAGTGAGTTTGTCACAATTCATCCCGTGAAGGAGTTCCTCATATAGAGTCTCTATTTCCTGGGAAATCGTATATCCAACCGGATTAGCGAACCTGTCCTTTTTCTGCTTCAGAAATCTTGAAGTATCGGCGGGATAAGTCTCCAGTATTAGTTGGAACCATCTTTCCAAAATGGCAGCTCTCTTTTGTGGCAGTAAATGTTCTAAGACCATTATCTAGTCCATTATGTTTGACTCGAGATGGTAAGCTTATACCGAGAAATAATAACCGAATTGGAGTTATATTGTCAAAGCCTCTCGGAGTTTGTTAAGGAACCCTGAAGCCCGGTTACGGTACTAGACGGGAACAGACCGTTGACAATTCTTTAGTTTGTTTGGTCAATCAAATAAGTAGAGTGTTTTTTAATAAAATAGAGGGTATTGACACAGCTTTTCTCAATAGTTTATACTGCAAATTGCAGAGTGAATATTCATATTATCATAGTAAGAAGCGGGGGGGGGATTTCTCCCCCTTTTTGTGCAATGAACAGTCAAGTTCATGAGGCAAAAACAGGGTGTAAATTCTAGGAACTTACTTGACAGAATTGGCAGCACAGCCCAATACAAATATAAGGAGGTGATCAAATGGCTGAAAGTGAGACTCCCCAGCTTGATGAGCTCGAGAAAGGTCCGTGGCCAAGCTATGTGACAGAAATTAAGAGGATGGCTAAGCGGAACCCCGCAGCAAAGGACCTTCTGGGAGTTCAGGAACTGTCTTTCAGGGACAAGGTAGGCCACTGGAAACACGGCGGTATAGTTGGTGTCACTGGGTATGGGGGTGGAGTTATTGGGAGGTACTCCGACGTTCCTGACAAGTTTCCAAATATTGAATCTTTCCATACTTTTCGAGTAAACCAGCCCGCGGGCTGGTTTTATACTACAAAAGCCCTGAGGGAACTTTGTGATGTGTGGGAGAAGTATGGCAGTGGCATGACCAACTTCCACGGTTCAACTGGCTCCATCATACTTCTGGGAGCGCCCACTGCAAATTTACAGCCTTGCTTTGATGCACTGATAGAAATAGGCTTTGACCTAGGTGGCTCGGGGGCGGACTTGCGAACTATATCTGCTTGTGGCGGACCGGCTCGGTGCGAATATGCTTGTATAGATACCCTTGATATAATTTATAACCTGACTATGGAATTCCAGGATGAAATCCACCGGCCGAGGTGGCCATATAAATCCAAAATTAAGGTTTCTGGTTGCCCCAACGATTGTGTGGCAGCTATAGCCAGGTCCGATTTCACCATAATCGGCACCTGGAAGGATAGCCTCAGGATTGACCAGGCTGCCGTCAGGGAATATGTAAACGGCGGCTTTGATATTAAGACTGTAGTCATTGATAAGTGTCCCACTAATGCGCTGGAGTGGGATGAGAAAGCGGCCGAACTGATACTGAAGGCGGAGGATTGTGTCAGGTGCATGCACTGCATAAACAAGATGCCTAAAGCCCTGAGACCGGGTCTTGATAGAGGGGCGACTATCCTGATTGGTAGCAAAGCACCCATAATCAAGGGGGCTTACCTCTCTTGGGTATTGGTTCCCTTCATGAGGATGGAGCCGCCATACACCGAGTTCAAGGAACTGGTGGGCAAGGCGTGGGAGTGGTGGGATGAAAACGGCAGGACTAGGGAAAGGATTGCCGAGCTTATTGAGAGGCTAGGGCTAAAGACTTTCCTCCGTGCCATGGGATTGAAGCCACTCCCTCAGATGGTATATAGACCCAGGTCAAATCCCTACGTTTTCTTCGATTAATTGAAAGGTTAGTAAAAAAGGAGGTTAGCAATGGTTAAAACTGATATTGGTCCTCCCGATTACAAGTTGATGCTTCCGGAAGTAATAAAGAAGAATTATGGGAAGTGGAAATATCATGAGATATTGCGCCCGGGGGTGCTGAGACATGTATCTGAGACTGGGGGTGAAGTCTATACGGTGAGGGCAGGCTCTCCAAAACTGGTAAGTATAGACTTTATCCGCGACCTCTGTGACATAGCTGATAAATACTGTGATGGTCACCTTAGATTCACCAGCCGATACAACATCGAGTTTATGACTCCAGACGAGACCAAGGTTGAACCAATAATTGAGGAGGTAAAAAAGCTTGGTCTTCCGGTAGGTGGTACTGGAAAATCTATATCTAACATTGTTCATACCCAGGGTTGGGTGCATTGCCATAGTGCGGCTACAGATGCCTCGGGAATAGTGAAAGCGGTAATGGACGAGCTTTATGACTACTTCACCAGTATGAAACTACCAGCCAAGCTGAAGATTGCCTTAGCTTGTTGCATAAACATGTGCGGTGCCGTTCATTGTTCAGACCTGGCCATTGTCGGCATACATACCAAACCACCAAGGATAGAACATGAAAGATTAGGCGCAGTATGTGAAATTCCGACGACTATGGCTTCCTGTCCTACCGGGGCTATCCGGCGACATTCAGACCCAAATATAAAGAGCGTTGTCATTAATGAAGAGCGTTGCATGTACTGCGCTAACTGCTTCACGGTGTGTCCGGCACTGCCTATAGCTAATGCTGAGGCTGATGGTGTAGCTATTTATGTCGGGGGCAAAGTCTCCAATGCCAGAAGTACCCCTAAGTTTTCCCGGTTGGCTATTCCTTATTTGCCGAACAACCCGCCACGCTGGCCCGAGGTTGTTAGTGCTATTAAAAATATTGTCGAAGTTTATGCTGAAAATGCCCAGCCCGATGAAAGAATGGGCGAATGGATAGAGAGGGTAGGCTGGGAGACCTTTTTTAGGCTTACTGGAATACCTTTTACCGAGCAGCATATCGATGACTTCACTCATGCTGTAGAAACTTATAGAACGACAACCCAATTCAAGTGGTGAATGCCTTACAAATTCACTGGGGAAAGTTAGGACAGCCTTCGGTGATGGGGAGGTGATTTGATTGAGCGAGCCGGTAACTGATGAACTCAAGCAACGGATACTGAAATATATGGGAACGGTGAGCAAAGCTAAGAATAGAGATGTGGCTCGGGCGATTGGTGTGGAGAAACGCTTGGTTGATAAGGCAATGGGCGAACTGGCTAGAGAAGGCAAGATTGAGTATCAAGGCTTTGGCGGCATCACCTATGTAGCGCTCAAAAGTAAGTAGCAAGGTTAAAGCAGCAATGGTAAGTAGTCAATCACAGGCTCATGCTACCCAGTGGCCGCCTCGTGTTATTATTGCTGCTCCTCAAGGTCGCTCCGGAAAGACGATTATCAGTGTCGGGTTATGTGCTGCCTTCAAGCGGCGTGGCTTGGTGGTGCAGCCGTTCAAAAAAGGCCCTGACTATATTGACCCGTCATGGCTTACCGCCGCAGCCGGCAGAAGCTGCTGCAATTTGGACGCCGTCTTAATGCCTGAAGAGGCATTATTAGCTTCCTTCCAGCGGGCGTGCCAAGGTGCAGACCTAGCCATCATTGAGGGGGCGATGGGTCTATATGACAGCTTTGACTCAACAGGGCGGGGGAGTACTGCCCAGATATCCAGACTACTGCATAGTCCGGTCATTCTGGCAGTCAATACCACCCGCATGACACGCAGCATAGCAGCAATGGTAGCCGGATACCAGTGTTTTGAGCCAGAGACCAATATTGCTGGAGTAATTCTAAATAATGTGGCGGGAAGCCGACATGAGCACAAACTGGTAACCGCCATAGAGCAATACTGTGGGATACCTGTCGTCGGAAGCATACCAAAGGAACTCAGCCTGAGTATTACTGAGCGACACCTTGGTTTGGTACCTTACCCGGAGGCTGGACAGGAGACTGTAATCAACAATATTTGCCATCGCCTTGAGGAGAACCTCGACTTGGATAGTATTCTTGATATCGCCGGCAGTGCCAAGGGTGGAGGTGTAGTTGATACCAACATTGAAAGTAAAGAAACCGTGGTTAAGTTAGGAGTAATGCTTGACCGCATCTTTACCTTCTATTATCCGGAAAACCTTGAGGCTCTGACTCGGGCCGGCGCCGAACTGGTGTTTATTGACTCTATGCAAGCCCAACAGCTACCTGATATTGACGGTCTTTATATCGGTGGCGGCTTCCCTGAATTATTTTTACAAGAATTGGAAGCCAATAGCCGACTCCGCCAGCATATTGCTCAGGCAATCGAAGACTATCTGCCGGTATATGCTGAGTGTGCCGGTCTTATGTATTTATGCCGGGGTATACGTTGGCGGGGCGAACGGCATGACATGGTTGGTGTGATCCGTGCTGAAGTGGAAATATGTCAGCAACCTCAGGCTCATGGCTATGTAATGGTCGAGGTCGCTGACGAAAACCCGTTATTTCCTGCCGGCTTAACATTTTGGGGTCATGAGTTTCACCATTCAAGACTTTCTACATCAGATGGACTCAGGTTTGCCTATCGGATGCGACGTGGGCGAGGGATAGACGGCAGGGCAGACGGCATCGTATACAAGAATGTTTTCGCTGCCTATACTCACTTACATGCTTTAGGTGTGCCTCAGTGGGCAGAGGCTTTTGTATCCTTGGCGTTGCGGGAACGGAAATGCCAGCCTTCATTTTTGACTTAAAGGAGGTATACAATGGCTGTATGTCCGGTATGTAGCATGGAAATAGAGGAAAAGAAGGCAAGGGGTACCGGTACTTTTAAGGGCAAGCCTTACTACTTTTGTAGTAAGGCTTGCAAGGGAAAATTCGATGAGTCTCCGGGAAAATTTATCAAGAAATAGGAGGTAACACATGCCGAAAGCTGTACTTGGAGGAATGGAACTTGACATTGATGAGGATGGTTTTATTCAAGAACCTGAGAAATGGAATAAGGAAGTGGCTGGTGACTTAGCCAAGGAAGAGGCCTCCGGCCCCATGGGTGAGGACCACTGGAAAGTGGTAAATTATCTCAGGGATTATTATCTTGAATATGAGATTGCTCCGCCGATCCGGATGCTGACCAGACAAACTGGATTCGACCTTAAATATATTTACCAGATGTTCCCCAAGGGGCCGGCAGCAGGGGCCTGTAAGGTGGCTGGCCTGCCCAAACCTACCGGATGTGTGTAGTTTTGGTCTTTAATTACAGGCTAATCAAGTTTTGCTAAAAAAGGAGAGTGGATGGGCGTTGTTTTATTGGTTATCTTTTACGGAAGCATTCTATTTTGTGTGATTGCTTCTATAATGAGGGTGGCTAAATACGCTAATGCTCCCTTGCATCTAAGGTGGGAATTTTATCGCGGAAGTTCTGTTTACGAACTGTCTGAGTGGTGGACTAAAGCTCACGTAGGCTTTAAAGACAAGCTAAAATCGATAGTGAAGGATATCTTCTCATTGAGGGAGTATTACCAGCGAAATAGGGGATTTTGGTACTTCTTGTATCCCTTCCATATCGGGCTTTACTTACTTGTTCTTTGGCATGTTTGGCTTTTTGTCAGTGCTTTGACCATGGATGCTGAAGCCGCGCCTTTCTGGGGTTTGGTGTGGGGACATATTTCCGTTGCACTGGTTTTAATTGGCGGTGTTGGCATACTCGTTAAAAGGGCGACGGACGAAAACTTAAAGGTTTATTATTCTCCGATACATTACTTAAAGTGGGTATTTTTGCTGGTGACCCTTGTCGGAGGGTTTTATGCGGTTCAATTCTATTATGGCGCCAGCATGCCTGCGGTTATGGGATATGTAAAAGGCCAGCTTGCGTTTGAATGGGAGCATAAACTTCAGCCGCCTTTGTTTTCTGCACTCCATGTCGTGTTTGTTGCACCTTGGTTGATCTACATTCCATTTAGCCATATGATGCAGCTTTTCTTCCGATATTACCACGAGCTGCGCTGGGATCATGTGCCGAACCGGAGAGGGAGTAACATCGAAAGAAAAGTGAAAGAACTTCTCAATCAACCGGTGAGCTGGTCAGCCCCTCATATTCAGTCTGGCAAGAAATGGAGTGAGGTCGCTAAAGGAATGCCGGAAGATACCACGGAAAAGAGAGATGAATAAAAAAAGAACAAAACTAAGTGATATTAGTAAGAATCCAGACGAGCAGCTTCTGGATATTAAAGCTGAGGATTTGGTACCACTTCCCTATCCCTATGATAAACCGGATAACAAGGTGCCAATTAAGCCGCTTACTGAAGAACAAAAGAGTACTTATGAATGCTCACTCGACGGGATCTCAGTTGTTGGTATACCTAAGCCGAAAAGCAAAGAAGAAGAGGATAGAATGGTTAAAAGATTCCTGAGTGGGCTGAGGAAGCTGCTGTCTAAAGAGGATAACTGGACTTTTTGGCAACAGTTAATGCTTACACTAGAAAGCTGCGTCAGATGTCAGACCTGCAACGAAGCTTGCCCAATATACCTTGCCAGTGGGCAGCAGGAGATTTATCGCCCGACTTATCGGTCAGAAGTGCTACGCAGGATTAAGAAGAAATACCTAGATAAGGGAGGTAAAGTCTTCGCCAAGTTCACCGGAAATGATGTTGAACTCAATTGGGCGACGATAGCTAGATTAGCTGAATTAGCCTACCGGTGCACTATGTGCCGGAGATGTGCTACGTGGTGCCCCATGGGCAGCGACAATGCTTTAATAACCCACGAACTCAGGAAGCTGTTCAGTCAGGAAATGGGCATCGCTGCCAAGGAGCTCCATGAGCTGGGCACGGTTCAACAACTCAAGGTGGGCGCCAGCACCGGGATAACCCCTAAAGCCTTTAAGAATATGGTCCAGTTCATGGAGGATGAAATCGAGGAGAAAGCGGGTAAGAAAATAAAGATACCCGTTGATAAGGAGGGGGCGGACATCCTGCTCATCCATAACTCCGGGGAATATCTGTCGTGGATGGAGAATCCGGAAGCCTTTGCCATCATCTTTGAAGCCGCCGGGATAAGTTGGACGTTGTCTAGCGAGCTGGCTGGCTATGAGGCGACCAATTATGGAGTGTGGTACGATGATGTCCAACTCGCCAGAATAGTCCTAAAACAATGTGAGGTTGCCCGCAGATTGAAGGTGAAGAAGATTGTTGTTGGGGAATGCGGGCATGCCCATAAGGCACTTATCGTTATCGCTGATAGGGTACTCACTGACGAAGCGAATTTCCCCAGAGAAAGTTTTCTTCCGCTGCTTGAAGATTTGGTATGCAATGGCAAGCTCGAGCTTGACCCGAAAAAGAACGACTTCCCGGTTACCCTGCATGACCCGTGTAATATGGTGAGGCTGATGGGAATCATTGAGCCTCAGAGAAGAATCCTCAGGCAAATTTGCCCCCAGTTCTGGGAAATGGAACCGCATGGTGTGGATAACTACTGTTGTGGCGGGGGAAGCGGGTTTGCCATTATGTCCCCGATGAATTTTCCAGATTGGAGGGGGAGTGTTTCCGGCAGGATGAAACTCAAACAGATTCTGGAGGTTTTCCAGGATGTGATTAGCCCGGAAATCAAGAAATACATGTGTGCACCCTGTTCCAATTGTAAGGGGCAGCTTAGAGATCTATTCAATTACTATAATGTCTGGGAGAGATGCGGCATTCTTTACGGCGGCTTAGTTGAGCTAGTAGTGAATGCGATGGTGGATATCAAAGAGCCATTCCTAAAGTGGGAGTGGCGTTAATCTGGTTCTGGCATAGATGTTCAGCGGGTGGTGTCGGTGGCTCGTGCTGAATGCGTTAGCACTCTAATCCTAGGAACTGCAGAGGTTCAGGAAGCGGGCTTCTTCTTTTTCGTAAGTTTTCAGGCCTTCTTGAGTATAAGATTTGTCGTCATCAGGACAGAATAGAGGGAAAAATGAAACGAATTGTTATAGTAGGTGCCGGTAGTGCCGGGGTAATGGTGGCTAGTAGAATGAGGAGGGCGCTTAGTGAGGTGGAAGCCGAGATTACTGTCCTGGAAAAAAGCGACAGGCACATATATCAGCCAGGATTTGTAACGTTATTATTTGACTTAGATAAGCCGGAAAATTTGATAAGACCTACCAAAGATTTGCTCCTCAAGGGAGTAAACCTCATAACAGATGAGGCTACATCAATAGATGCAGAAGGGAATAAGGTAACTACTGCCAAATATGGTGATATATCTTACGACTACCTTGTTATTGCAACCGGGGCTAAACTATATTTTGATGAGCCGGAGGGAATGAAGGAAGGTTTAGAAAAGGGGGAGAATGTCTTTACCTTCTATACTATGGAAGGTGCCGCAAAGCTTCGAGATGCGTTAAAGAAATTCGAAGGTGGGACTGTAGTGTCATCTATAGCTGAAATGCCTATAAAATGCCTAGCGGCGCCGGTGAAATTTATAATGCTGGCAGAAGCTACTACACGAAGAATGGGTATAAGGGACAAATGCAAATTTATCCTCACTGCTCCTACTCTATCAGTTCCACCCAATATAGAGCCCTATGCCAGTGCGTTGGATACAATGCTCAAGGCAAGAGGCATAGAGGTTATACTCGACTTTACCCCAGCCATGGTCGAGGCTAAAAGCGGAACTCTCGAAGATTTCAGGGGAAAACGAGTTAAGTTTGATTTGCTGGCTATTGCTCCACCACATATGGGAGAGGAAGTAATTCAAAATTCCGAAGGTATTGGGGATGTGCTGGGATGGGTACCTTGCTATAAGAATTCACTGGTGCACAGGAGTTTTGATAATATCTATGTCATTGGAGATGCCGGCAATTTCCCATCAGCTAAAACAGCTTCAGGGGCAAGAATCCAGGCTAAAGTTTTAACCCAACGAATGAAAGCCCATATAAGAGGTGAAGAACCTGAAGCTACTTATGATGGATACACAGTATGTCCTATAATGACTAGATACGGAAGAGCTATGTTTGCCGAGTTCAACTATACTAGAAGTATATCCCCGGCTAGAGAAAGCTATATTAAGTGGTTAATCCATGTGCACATGATTAGACGGCTATACTGGAACTTCATGCTTAAGGGACTGTTTTGAGAACCCTTTACTAGCCGATTTAGGGGCTTAGGAAAAAGGCGTAAATATTCTGGCGGACAATTGTGTGTAAGAGAGTCAGGGCTTACGGGTAAGATAGCTGTGGGTAAACCGGCGACTTTAGGGGAAATCTTAGACCTTATCCTGAATAATGACGTCATTAGCCTGTGAGCTAAAGAACTGGCTGGGGAAGAAGGATTCGAACCTTCGCTTACGGATCCAGAGTCCGCTGTCCTACCACTAGACGATTCCCCAGCACACCAAGATTATAGCATGCAGCTATGCCTGTGACAATAACCGGATAAATTGACATACTTAACTTGGGCGCTTATGCTAAAATTAATTTAAAAAAGGAAGGCTTCCTTTGGCTGATTTAGTTGCTTTGCAAGAGACCCTCGGGGTTTTCTTTAACGACTTGTCTCTGCTGGAGCAGGCTATGGTTCATAGCTCCTATATTAACGAGAATCCTGGTTTGGCTCCAGTCTCTAATGAAAGGCTTGAGTTTTTGGGTGACGCTATTTTGGACTTTATCGTCGCTGAAAAGCTATATCAAGACTTTCCCGACCTTACTGAAGGCGAGATGACCAAGCTCCGCTCAGTCCTGGTGCGCCGAGATACTCTGGCTCGAATCGCTGGAGCTATTAGGCTTGGCGACTACCTCTATCTGGGGAGGGGGGAGGAAGCGAGTGGTGGGCGGCATAAATCGGCTAACCTGGCGGGAGTTTTGGAAGCGGTGATAGCGGCTATTTTCCTTGATAGTGGTTTGGCTATCACCAGGGATTTTGTTTTAAAGTTACTTAATAAAGAGTTACAGAAGGTGATTAAGCCGGATACAGGGGTTGATTATAAATCACAGTTGCAGGAACTTATCCAGTCCAAATATCACTCAACACCTACCTACCGGCTAGTCGAAGCCATGGGGCCAGACCATGACAAGAGGTTTATCGTTGAGGTAATAGCTGGTGATGTTGTGTTGGGTAAGGGTTCAGGGAAGAGTAAAAAAATGGCTGAGACTGAAGCCGCCCGTTCAGCATTGGCACGACTTTCAGCCAACTTTACACAATAGTCCTTCTTTGTTAAACTTCAATTGGCAGTGCCTGTAGTGTAATACTCAAATAGAGGTGTTACTATGGGGAGACGAGATTACAGACATAGAGAACCGAAGAAAACCAAAAAGGATACTAGGAAAGTATCCCCGGTTGATATTGTACCACCCCCAATGATTGTGGAAGTAGTTAAGAAGGGTAAGAAGAGACGAGAAGAAGTGGAGGAAGAAGAATAGCCGCTTACCAAAAGCTTCACCGCACCGGAGAGTTGAAGACTCGGGCGGAAAAAGCCAGATCAATGCTGGAAAAGTGTTGCCTATGCCCTCGTCATTGTGGGGTTAATCGCCTGGTTGCAGAAGGAGGCAAGTGCCGCATTACCAATCAGGCTGCAGTTTCCAGCTATGGACCTCACTTTGGGGAAGAGTCACCCCTGGTAGGTGGGCATGGCTCGGGGACTATCTTTTTCACCTATTGTAATCTACGCTGTGTCTTTTGCCAGAATTATACTATAAGCCAATTAGGTGAAGGAAGCGCAGTCGGCGGGGAAGAATTGGCAAGGATGATGCTTTCTCTTCAGGCAAAGGGCTGCCATAATATAAATCTGGTAAGTCCAACTCATGTAGTGCCTTATATCCTGGAGGCTCTGGAGCTGGCGGTAAGCGGGGGTCTCTATCTACCCTTGGTATACAATACTGGCGGCTATGATTCTGTGGAAACCCTGGAGTTACTGGACGGAGTCGTTGATATCTATATGCCGGATATGAAGTATTCTGACGAAAGGACTGCCGGGCGATTATCCGGGATAAAAAACTACCCTCAGGTAAATAAGGCAGCGGTTAGGGAAATGCATCGTCAGGTTGGTGACCTCCAGATAGATGAGCAGGGTGTTGCTCAGCGTGGCCTTCTGGTGCGCCATCTGGTATTGCCGAGCCGTTTAGCTGGAACTGAGGAGGTGGTGCGTTTCCTGGCTCAAGAGGTATCTACTAACACTTATCTAAACATCATGGCTCAATATCATCCCTGTTACAAAGCTTTTGATATACCGCAATTGGCACGTCCAGTAAATAGACAGGAGTTCTCTGAAGCTATTGACTTGGCTCACCAGCAGGGCTTATATAGACTAGATAAGCAGCAAATCTCGTTGCCATTAAGGCTCATTCTGGGATAGAGATTGTTTAGCAACCTATCCCCCTGACCCCTCTCCTTTTAAGGAGAAGGGGATAAAGGGGGGTAAGGTTAATAAACAGTCTAGATGGATATCTGGTAGAACTATAAGAGTGATGGGTAATGAGTAGTTCGGCTTCAGTTCAGGCAATAGTTTGCGGCTATGTTCAAGGGGTCTTCTTCCGTACCTTTGTTGCCGGACGGGCTACTGAGCTAGGCCTGACTGGTTATGTGCGCAACTTGTCTGGGGGAACTGTTGAAGTTCTGGCTGAAGGGGAGAGAAAGCAGTTAGAGAAGCTGATCGGCTACCTCAAGGTGGGACCATCTGCGGCTAGGGTAGAAAGGATAGTAACCAACTGGTCTGAATATACTGGTAATTACTCCCGCTTCAACATAAGGTATTAGTCAGGAACCGGTCGTAGTCCATAGTACTGCTCGTTTTTAAGGAGGCGGGATAAAATCTCCACCGAAGTACGGTAGGTATCTCCGCCACGCCGTTCGCTTAACTGCTTCCCTAGTTCTTCCAGATCAAGGGGTTGGTTACCGTTAGCTAGAAAAAAGCGAAATATGCTCTCTAAAATAGGTAACTGACTAGTAATAAACCCCGGATCTTTACCGCAACAAGCTTTAATTGCAGATAGAAGCTTGGCTGTTGAAATCTCTTTCTTCTCGGCGCTCAACTTTTTGCGGCACTTGGCGCACAGGTAGCCTTGAGCCAAGATAGAAAATGAACGGTTATTCTGTTGATACCAGTCTAAATCAATAAGCCAGCGCGGTTTTGGTTGGTCAGTGCTTGTTTCTTCTCCATTCATAGAATTACTCCATAAAGTTTTTAAGTCTCAAATTCTACTTTAGCCGATTTAATCAAATCAAGATATTCTGTCTTAAGTCCTAGTGTCTCTGAGACTTCACGGTCTACCTCATAGGGCTCACCAACAAATATCTTGCCATACTCCTCAACCTCGCCTTGAGTGGGGTCATCTTGACTAGTAAACTTTTGTCGAGCTTCTATAATTCCCAGGTCAAAGGGGAGAGTGAAGTAGAGGTCAGCTATCACCTTATCTATTCCCAGACTGTATAAAGTTCCCCAGCCACTTGGTGCCTCACCATGATACTTGCTGCTTGGCAGCAGTGTCAACAGGTTCATTATACTGAGACTGCCCCTCCCATTAAAAATCTTTAACGGAGACACCGTTATTAGGTAGTCGCTAGACAGGATAACATTAGGCACCCAAAAAGTTGGGATAGCTAGAGGCTTAGGTAGAGGATTATCTACTTCCATCCAGATACAATCTTTTACATCCAGCGTCAATACCCGTGGGAAATTATAACCTAAGGCTTGATATATCGGGTGGGCTGGTCCACCCCCGGGAGTCCCTTCTAATAGGAGAATATCGGCATCGCTAATCTGCCTGATACCTTCTATTATCGCCGACAGTATAGTTTGGCTGGTAGTTACCGGGTATGGTACCGGGTAAGACGCACTGGGTTTAATCAGAATGCGTCGTGCCCTAGATACTATCGATGGTGCTTTAAAAACAAACTCTGAAGCCTTAAATATCAAGTCTTCCTCCTCAACAAAATGCGCAAACTCTTTACCTCTTTGACCCTCTTTAGACCAGATACCATAGCGATCAATGTTCTAAACAGCAGATTCTTAACAGATTGATTTATCGGGATATAGGTATCATTGATAAACAGGTCGACATCATCTTCCCTATGTTGGGTTAGCAATGTCCTTTCAATCAAATCAGCTATCTTTGGCACCTCTTCCCTCGAGAACTGTGGCACCTCTACATCCAGCGGCTCGTCAGTAACTACCGCCAGTAATTGCTCAGGTGGGCTCAATAATTCTTTCCCTTGTTCCTTCCGATGGATTTCAATTTTAGGGTGGTGGCTCTGCTTAAAGCCTTCGGTCAGGATAAGGTCATAGTCCCACCAAATAAAATGAGATAGTTCTTGTGGACTTAAGTCATGTTCCAAATTTTTAATGATCGCCAGCTTGCGTGCTGAACTAATAGCTGATACTTCACTGCCAGCTTGGCTGAATCGCCAGCTATCCTTGCTCACCTCATCAAGCTCAAAACCCTCGCCGGAATGCTTGATAACTGCTACCTTGTAACCCCGCTGCTTGAGCTCGATAATTAGGCCTTCTAGCAAGGTTGTCTTGCCCGATTCTGATTTTCCGACAATAGAAATAATTGGTTGCATGCCAAATTCCCTTTAATTTACTTCCTCATTCCAATCCAGCATCATTACTTGGACTACTTCTCCTGCCTTAACCTCTGTCTTGTCCTCGGGAACAATCACCAATCCATTGGCTAGGCTCATAGAAGTTAAAATCCCTGAACCCTGGGGGCCGGTTAGTCGGGCAAAGTATTGACCATTGCGCTTTTCCACTACCGCTCGAGTGTAGACACGGCGCCCGTCCTTATTTATGATAGGTTCTTCTATCACTGCTTCTATAGTAGGCTTAGCCAAATTCTTTTTACCCATCATCTTAAGGATAGCCGGGCGGGCAAATAGCTCAAAGGTAACCATGGAGCTAACTGGATTACCGGGGAAGCCAAGATGAGGTATGTTTCTGGCTACACCTGTCTTGTCAATTCCCTTAATCGTACCAAAGGCTAAAGGTTTCCCCGGCTTCATTCGAACTGTCCAAAAGGTAATTTCACCCTCCTTAGCCAAAACATCCTTCACCATATCGTAGTCTCCAGCCGAGACGCCGCCAGTAGTTATCAGCATGTCAGCATCCAA
>SDBT01011811.1_pt1 | contig 14029 bp, 10 predicted proteins | sample 2277101 | NCBI WGS metagenome assembly SDBT01 (sample SAMN10404973, study PRJNA504765) | marine sediment metagenome | isolation source: marine sediment core GS10_PC15, 103 cmbsf | place: Arctic Ocean: Southern Knipovich Ridge | collected 2010 | reverse complement strand
GTGTTATAGAAATATTAATACTTTATCTATTTGTAATATAATATCTTAAATTATGATAAGTTTACATGGTTAAAAAAAGTAAAAATAAATATTGTTATTCCATATTAATTGAATTATATTAATATATTATACTTTTATTTTTAAAAAGTTAGTGATTTAATCTTTAAAAAATGGAGGTAGCGACATTGTCAAAATTTTCACATGATTTGATTCCTGATGACACATTAGAGAAAATGGCCGAAACTCTGAAAGCTGTAGCACATCCAATTCGTCTTCAAATTGTTAATATTCTTATGAAAGGTGAACGATCTGTTGGTGAACTTGTAAGAAAACTTGGAACAAAGCAATCGTTGACCTCTCAACAACTAAGTATACTTAAATCCCGTGGAGTGTTAAAATCCAGAAGAAACGGTAACGTGGTTTATTATTCCCTTAAGAATAGCGGAATAAAAAATATTGTGGCTTCAATTTTAACAGAGATTACTTAGGAAAAATATATATTTAATTAAAAAAAAGCCCTATGTTAATTATAGGGCTTTTTTCATTTAATACTTGAGATGCGAAATATTTATTGTAATTTCCTCGTTTTTTTATTTTTCATTAAACCAGTAAGAACGTATATTTATTAAAATACTTGTATTTTACACATTGTTATATTCATTAAAAAGTAAACATTTTTTTACGGCAGGATTGACATGGAAAGTTATGTGCATCCAAGTGCGTTACTCGGTAAAAATGTCAAAATCGGACGTTTTACTGTTATTGAAGAAGGTGTGGTAATAGGGGATGGCTCAAGAATTGGACATCATGTTATTATTCATGAGGGTTCAAAAATCGGGACTGAAGTGCGTATAGATGATAATGCTGTGATAGGCAAGTTTCCCATGGCATCACAACGCAGTAAAACAACACAGACTCGACGGGCACTTGATCCAATTGTAATCGGTGACAGTTCCATTATCGGAACCGGAGCAATTATTTATGCAGGGTCCAACATAGGTAATAAAGTTCTAATTGCCGATACAGCTTCAATCCGTGAAGATGTTACAATTGGTGATTATACCATAATTGGCCGTAACGCTACCATTGAAAATAAGGTTACCATAGGTGCCCGCTGCAAGATTCAGACTGATGTGTATATTTGTGCTTTTTCTGAAATCGGTGAGGATTGTTTCATTTCACCATGTGTCGCTACATCCAACGATAATTATGCTGGGCGATGGAAGGAACGCATAAAATACTATAAAGGTGTAACGGTTCAAAATGGCGGGAGGATCGCGGTAAATGCGACCATATTGCCCGGAAGAGTCATTTGTAGTGATGGTATAGCTGCAGCTGGTTCAGTGGTTACAAAAGATGTACCTGAGGGTGTTGTTGTTTGTGGAAACCCTGCAAAGAAGTTACGTAAGGTTCCGGAAAACCAGCTATTGAAAAATCAAGAGGATTAAATTTATGAATGTTCCTTTACTTGATCTAAAGGCACAGTATGCCACAATACGTGATGAAATTGAACCCGTTGTCAGGGATGTGTTTGAAAGCCAGTATTTTATTCTTGGTCCGAGGGTAAAGGAATTCGAGGATAAAATTGCGGCATATTGCGGTGTGGCCCATGCAATTGGATGTGCTTCTGGAACAGATGCTCTTATATTAGCACTTATGGCGCTTGATGTGCATCCGGGTGACGAGGTCATTACCACTCCCTATACGTTTTTCGCTACGGGTGGTTCAATTGCGCGGCTCGGTGCGGAACAGATATATTGCGATATTAAGCCTGATACCTATAATATTGACCCTAACAGGCTTGAATCTTTAATAACGGAGAAAACCAGGGCGATTATGCCTGTTCATCTGTACGGTCTTATGGCTGAGATGGACAGGATTAATGATATTGCAAGAAAACACAATTTACCGGTCATTGAAGACGCCGCACAGGCGATAAGTGCGGCTTCTCCCGGTGGAAAAGCGGGCTCGCTCGGTACTATAGGATGCTTTTCTTTTTTCCCTTCAAAAAATCTCGGCGGTGTCGGTGATGGTGGCATGGTTATTACCAATAGTGATGAACTTGCCGAAAAAGTGCGAATTTTGAGGGTTCATGGAGCTAAACCCAAGTATTATCATTCAATAGTTGGGGTTAACTCCCGTCTGGATGCTCTTCAGTCCGTGGTTTTACAGGTAAAGCTGAAATATCTTGAAAAGTGGTCACAGAAGCGAAGAGATAATGCTGCCACTTACTACCGTCTGTTTGCTGAAAAGGGATTATTGGATATTGTTACTACACCGATCATTCCAGATGGCTATACTCATATTTTTAACCAATATGTTATTCGGGCGAAAAATCGCAATTCATTGAAGAAACACCTTGAAAATAATAATATTGGGTCTGAAATATATTATCCCGTTCCGTTGCATCTTCAGGAATGTTTCGCTGACCTTGGATACAAAAACGGTGATATGCCGGTGAGTGAAAAGGCTGCGGAAACTTCACTTTCTCTGCCAATACATCCTGAGCTCACCGATGAGATGCAGGAATATGTAGTTGATATTATTGCCGACTTTTACCTTTAGATGTATGTAATATTAATATTGCCTTCAGGCGATTCGGGTATATTTTTCTACCTTTAGAAAGGCTTTATGCCTTATAAAAATTGATATGTTAAATTAAGAATAGCCGGATGTTATTAATGAAAATCTGTCATCTCACCTCGGTTCATATTCCTTTTGACACGAGGATTTTTCATAGAGAATGCAAGACGCTGGCAAAAGCAGGATACGTAGTTACTTTAATTGCACCGCATGAAAAAGAAGAGATAATCGACAATGTTAAAATTATACCCTTACCTATAGCCAAAAATCGACTTGAACGTATAGTAAAAGTCACATGGAAATTGTTTCGGTCAGCACTCAAAGAAAAAGCGGATAGTTATCATTTTCATGATCCGGAACTTATACCCGTGTGTTTGTTGTTGAAATTACTTACACGGTCAAGAATTATTTATGATGTCCATGAAAATTACCCGATGTTTATTTTAACAAAGGAATGGATACCCTCTTATCTCAGATTTATTATAAGTCGATTATTCGGTTATTTTGAACAAATATCTTTTCCGTTTTTTGATGTGGTGATTGTGGCAGGAAAAGATATTTCCAAACATTTTCCACATTCCGAAAAAATCATTGTGTTGAGAAACTTTCCATTGAAAGAATTAGCAACAAAAGTTCCAGTAAAAAAAGAAAAGATGAAAAGTAATCAAACAGTACTGGTTTATGCAGGAATGTTGTCTGAGGATAGAGGAATAAAGCAAATGGTTGAAGCAATTCACTATATTGAGGATGATATAAAGCTTGTATTAATAGGAAAGTTTGTTTATACCAATTTTGAGGAAGAAGTAAGGAAAATAGCAGATAAAAGAATAGAATTTGTTGGACAAGTGCCGTATGAGAAAGTATTTGAATATTTAAAAAATGCTGATATCGGCTTGATCCTTTTCCACCCAACTCCTAATAATATCGCTGCTGTCAGTGGTAGAAACAATAAGACTTTTGAATATATGTCAGCAGGTTTGCCGATTATTGCTCCCGATATTCCGGGGTGGAAAGAAGTAATAGAGGATGGAGGATACGGTATAGTTGTTGATCCCCTGGATCCTGAGGATATTGCCGGTGGTATAAGGAAGTTGATTGATAATCCGGAATTAAGAATTAGCATGGGACACAGAAATGAAGAAAGTTTTTTAAAAGAATTTAATTGGGACAGGGAAAAGGAAGTATTACTAAAAGTTTACCAAAATCTTGAAAATTAAGTGAGAAGATAATGAAAATTATTCTTGTTGTAGGTGCAAGACCAAATTTTATGAAGATGGCACCTCTGTATTTTGAGCTTACTCAAGAAAAAGATTTTGAAACCTTAATTGTGCATACCGGTCAGCATTATGATTATGAAATGTCACAGGCGTTTTTTGAGGATCTTGATTTACCGGATCCTCATTATTCCCTTAGTGTGGGATCAGGAACACATTCGGGGCAGACCGGGAAAGTAATGATAGAATTCGAACAGGTACTTTTTAAAGAAAAATCTGATTTAGTCGTTGTATTTGGAGATGTGAATTCCACACTCGCCTGCAGTATTACGGCAAAAAAGCTTGGAATTCCCGTTGCTCATGTAGAGGCAGGATTAAGAAGTTATGATATGACTATGCCCGAGGAAATAAACCGGAAGCTTACTGATGCCATATCTGATTTTCTTTTTATCCCTTCCATAGATGCAAAAGACAATTTAAGGAAAGAAAATATTGACAGTGACAAAATATATTTTGTCGGGAATATAATGATAGATTCACTCACCGAGATTTTAGGGAAAGTGGATGAATCTTATGAAAATAAGCTATTACAAAAATTTAGGTTGCAATGTAAAAAATATGCGCTTATTACACTTCACAGACCCTCTAATGTAGATAATAAAGATAGCCTTGAAAAAATTCTGGATTCTTTAAATAACATTTCTCAAAAATTACCAGTTTTGTTTCCCATGCATCCCAGGACACAACGAAATATAAAAGAATTTGGAATAAATCCTGTATTCAATAAAAATTTTATTGTTTCTGAACCGCTCAAATACAAAGAATTTATTGTGCTTGAAAAGAATGCCGGCTTTGTGTTAACTGATTCCGGCGGTATTCAGGAAGAGACGACTTACTTTGACGTTCCGTGTCTTACGTTACGAAATAATACGGAGAGACCCGTTACCATACTCGAAGGGACAAATCAATTAATTGATGTTGCTGCTGTTGAAGAAAAAGTGGAATCAGTTTTAACAGGAAATTGGAAGCGAGGGAAAATACCAGAGTTGTGGGATGGTAAAACAGCGAAGAGGATTGTAAAGACTTTAAAAATTATTCGAGATAATCCGCTAATCTTATCTTGATCCTTATTTAATACGTCCATTTCATAGAAACAATCAATAATTTGCTCATGTCATACGAATCAGCTTTACCGATTATTGAAATGTTTTATCTTGCGCATTCATGCCCATATCTTTTTTTTGAGAGCAGATGTGCGGGAGGTGATTATTGTCCCTTTCCTCCGGGTAAGGATAAATTATGCTGTTTCTTTTGTCCCTGGTTTGACTCATGCCCGGATAAAACCGGTGTCTGTCAAAGATTTCAAGTAAGTAAGTAGTTTTTGTATTTGTAATTTATTATTTTATTTGCAATGTTGGATTTACGGATTAAGATTTTATTAGATTTGTAAATCAACTTTTAGAGCTTAAATTTTTAATGGATATATATGATGCTTTCTATAATCATGTTAATCGCCGGTGCTGCTTTATTAGTTAAAGGTGCTGACTTGCTGGTTGACGGTGGAGTTGGCATTGCGCTAAAAAGCGGTCTTTCACATCTGGTTATTGGTCTAACTATCGTAGCGTTTGGTACCAGCACTCCAGAATTGACAGTGAGCCTGACCGCGGCTTTTCAGGGATCGGGAGATATTTGTTTCGGCAATGTCGTTGGATCAAATATTGCTAATATCGCTCTTGTTCTCGGTGTGACATCACTTATTCGTCCTGTCTCAGTTAATAAAAATCTCATTAGCTGGGAAATACCATTTATGATTTTTATTTCCGTGATTACATGTTATATCGGATACAGCAATAGCGCAGGGCGAATTACTGGAATCGGACTATTATTATTATTTGCCTATTTTATCGTCCACTGCATGAAAAGTCCTGTTTCCGAACCGAGAATTGATGAGGATAAAGCTCAAAAAAAGTATCCAGTACTCTTTTTGATGGTATGTATGGGTATTTTAGGATTGGGAATAGGGGGAAAGATTTTTGTTGACGGTGCCATTGAAATAGCACGAATGCTTGGTGTAAGTGATGCAGTTATAGCGCTGACAGTGGTTGCGCTCGGTACATCACTCCCGGAATTAGTTACCTCAGCAATTGCAGCTGTCAGAGGACATTCAGATATCTCTCTCGGGAATATAATCGGCTCGAACATCTTTAACATTCTTCTTGTTATTGGCACTACAGCTTTAATACATCCTTTCAATATTTCCCCGGACAGATACTTGACTTTGGTCGGTATGCCGTTAATGATAGTGGTTGCCTGCCTGATCGTTCCCTTTGCCTTTTCAGGCAAAAGGATAACACGACTCGAAGGCGCGATTTTTTTATCACTCTATGGTATTTTTATCGCACTTGCGGTGATAATGGCTTGAAAAATTAAGGCTTTCAAATAAAAAATTAAGTTATTCTGTAATTCTGAATGTCCATTCACGGGTTTTTGAGTTGCCGACTCTGTCGGTAACAGTAACTTTCACCGTATGGGTTCCAATGCGAAGGGGGTTATGAAGCCTGTAACTGACATAATGTGCTTCGTAGTCATATTCGCCATAGATCGGAATGGTATCGATTGACATCGCTATGCTGTCTGAGCCCTCAATACCTGATCCATCATCCTGGACTTTTGCCCTGAGGAGTGGTCTGCGGGATGTTACCGTACCTCCGGGTTTGGGTAAATACGGTATGACTGTTGGAGGTGTTATATCCTCAAATACAGCTAAACATCCTGTATTGTTGATGTCTCCGGTGAGTATTCTTCCTTTTCTCTCGTTTGAAACAAAATGCCATTTATTATTATTGTCTGTGTTTTTGTTACCATTCTTGATGAAAAGAGCAGCTTTTTCTGATGGGTCTGACTCAATGGTAAGATTTATGTGGAGGCTATCCTTCAGTGGTCCATCACCCAGAATGATACGGTAGCCTTTTGAAACTTCTTTAAGGCCGTTTAATGATTCTGCACTTTCAATATCCACTGTTACAGGAGTGGAACGGTATAATGCCTTTGGAGATGCATAAAGAGTAAGAAGACCGTCCGGCGAATGAATAGAATTATTGGAGAATACTTTAAAAACTGTGAAGTCGATTGTAGATTCACCCCATATCCGGTTAAGTGACCGGTCGTATGCAGAAGCCTTGATTAGCATACGATTTTCAACCGATTGCGGCAGAGCGATTGATGTAATCCAGGATGTTTCTCCTTCAGGAACAGTACAGAGTATGTGATTATCCGTGATACCGTTATTTTCGATCTGGATAGTTGGAATTGAAGCAAGTAAATATTTCGAACTGACACGTACTACAATACGATCATGAAGCATAACGGTAGAAATATTCAATTCAGTTGAATCATCCCGGTAATTATTTTCCGGTTGAAATTTCAATGTAGCAGGCAGGGATTTTGTAGAATCCTTTGCGACGAGAATAGCTTTGTATTTTGATTGAGACAGGGGAATTTCAACGTTTATATCAATCTGTTTTCCCGTGACTGGGTAAATCTGCCCAAGTTCCCATTCACTGTTATCTTTTTGATTCCAGAGTTCTATATGGTTGAGTGTACCAGAATTATGCCTGCCGGCGATACGTACTTTTCCATCGCCGTTATAACCGCAGTAAAGGAATATTGGACGTTCCCCGAAAGCAATCGGCAAAATATGGTTAACCTGATTATTTGAATAATCCCGGGCACAGATAGTAAGATTATGATGTGTTATCGATTCGGGATTATTATCTGTAAGTATTCCGTTGTTTTCATAGAAGTTAACGAGGTTACCAGTTCTTCTGAACAAGGCTGAGACTGAGCCATTCCCGCCATAAGATTCACCTGACAGGTAATCGAGGCTTCCGAATACATTGAGAGAGTAGGATAATTTATCATAACGCTTCGAGAAAACAACTGTTGAATCAACAGCAAGTGATATTTGATAAACTGCAAGTAAATGTTCGGAATCGTTAACGCTGTCCCATGCTGAAGAGGCTATTCCAATCCTTCCGGATAGATAAAAAGGAGTTTTATATGGTGGAGACAAATCTTGCCATTGTGCGACCGGAAGACCATTGACAGTGGATTTATTGTCGAGAGGTATCAGCACGACAGAATTTATATTGGGCGGGATTGTGTCGCGGACATTCAAGCCTTTATTCATGGGATTTAGCGGGTGATTATTCTCATCCCTGATTTCAAAATGAAGGTGGGGTGCGCCGCTGCCGGTATCTCCAGAATAAGCTATGACCTGGCCCTTTTTGACACGAAATTCGTTAGGTTCAGGCCACCAATCTACATCGTATGACTGTTTTTGGATGCGTAGTAAGAACAATCTATCTTCAATTTCGGGCAGAAATTTTGAAAGATGACCATACAGAACCGTCTCACCTGAGTCAAGATTGATATACAGCGACTTACCATAACCGAATGGCGAGGTTTTTACCTGTGAAATGCAGCCGTCACCTATTACATATACTTTTTTACCAGTTATGCCGCCGGATTTAAAGTCTACGCCATAGTGAAAACGCCCTGACCTTGGTTCACCAAATGTGGAACTGATTATTTTATAATAATCTATTGGCCAGATAAGTTCCTCAGCTTCTGATAAGTCTGGAAGAAAAAAAGTGAAAACAAAAGTAATGGTCAATAATTGTAATAGTTTGCACTTTACTGAGAATATTATGCAGTGGAAAAGCAAAAAATAATCAGTAGATAAAGAACCCTGTTGTAAACTGTTATTGTTCATACACCTCAATTTTTTAAGATCACCGGGTGATAGAGATAATTTAAGTCATGTTTATTTAAATATTTATTTTAAAATAAAAACAAATAGCTTATTATTACAAGTGTTTTCTAACTATTATGGAATAATTATATAAAATCTATGTCAACCAGTGGAAAGCAGAGAACGGGATGAATTGTTGAGGTTTTATTAAATTTAATGTTGTAAGAAAAGCTATGGAAAAATCAATTGATTTCAAAGTGATAATAGCGTAAATTTAAAGATTCATAGAAAACGGGTTTTGACTTATTTTTATGTAAATGTGAGGATACTTGATGTTAAAGCAAATGAGAACAAATACAAAATGGATAATTATCATTGTCACAGTTGGTTTTATTGGAATGATCGTGTTTCAATGGGGTATGGATATTGGAGGCCAACGCCAGGGTGTTCAAGCGGGAGTTGTCGGCAGGATTAATGATGTTGAAATAAAATACGACTATTATGACCAACTCGTAAGAAATCAACAGGACATGCTTGGTGTAGATCAACAGATGACTCTGGATCAGAGCAGAATGATTCATGAAGAAGTATGGAATTTTATCGTTACAAATACCCTTATAGAACAGGAAATTGAGAAACTCGAAATAACCTTTACCGATAAGGAACTTTTAAGTTATATGTTGACAGTTCCTGTTCCAATAGCTTATCAGGCACCTATATTTTTGGAAGATGATACTTTCAGCCCGGCTAAATATCAGGCTTTCATTCAAAATCCTGCTAACCTTAGCGATCCGCAGAGACGCCAACTTTTGAATTATATAGAAATGCAAGCAAGACAGGTACTGCCAAGGGCCAAACTTCAACAAAGTCTGGAAAATAGTATAATCATTAAAGATTCCGAAGTTAGCGAACGTTGGTTAAGAGAGAACGAGCAGCGAAAGATTGATTGGTTTTTTATTAATACTTCAGTGTTTGAATCATATCCAGATACAGTTTATCCAGAAGACCTCAGAATGTATTATGAGGAACACAAAGATGATTATAGGCATGAAGAAATGAGGAGTCTGGATGCAGTCTTTTTCGAGTTAATCCCAACCGCTGCTGATACAACAGAAGTTCTTGAAAGGGCGAAGCTTCTTACTGAAAGAGCACGTAGTGGAGAGGATTTTTCAGAATTTGCAAATGGATACTCCGAAGATCCAGGGAATACTGATTCCAATGGCGCCAAGCGCGGAGGTGACCTTGGCTTTTTCGGCAGAGGTGCGATGACGAAGGAATTTGAAGATGTTGCATTTAGCCTGAAGTCCGGGGAGATTTCCGAGCCATTCCTTACAGGATTTGGTTGTCATATTGTTAAAGTTGATTCGATGAAATACAAGGAGGACAGCAAGGAAATCGATGAGGTTAAAGCTCGACATATTCTTCTCAGAATTGAACCATCCGGACTAACACAAGAAACGGTGGAAAACAAAGTAAGAGCATTTTATGAATCAGTAAACAGTGGTATGGATTTTAACCTCAAAGTGCAAATGGACAGCTTACAGGTCGTAAAGACACCTCTATTCCTCAAGGAATCTCAGTATATACCCAATATCGGCAATAATACTCAATTACTAGCAAATCGCTCATTCAGGGCAGAAAAAGGTGATCTGTTGCCAATTTATGCTACGGATACCGGTTATTTTGCAATAAAAGTTTCTGAAATTATGGAAGCCGATATATCTCCTTTTGAAGATGTAGAAAGCCGAATTGCTGAGGATGTCAGGAAAGAAATGCGTGCAAAATACGCTGAGGATTATTGCAGTCGGGTAAGTGAAAATTTAAAGGAGGGCATGAACCTGAGTGATGCTGTAAAAGCAGTTGCGGATACTCTTATTTCAACTACTGTTAAAACCGAAACCGTGAATCGTGCCCAGTTCATTTCGGGACTTGGTTCAATGAACCCATTTATCGTAGGAGTTTTTACACTTGAGAATACTGGCGACAATACAGGTACAGTTATTACCGACAACGGAAGCGGTATAGCTGTACTTCTGGAAAAAATTCCGGTTGATGAAAAGAGGTTCGAAGAGGGAAAAAATCAACTCAAAGAAAGACTTGAAAATGAGCTCAAAAGCGATCTAATGTCTCGATATATCGATCATTTAGTGAAGAGTGCCAGAATAGTTGATAATCGTGATTTATTTTTAACCTTATAAATGCTTATAAATATGGTTCAAGAAAAGAGGAGCTTTAAAAACCCCTCTTTTTTTTGTTTTATTGTATTATTTGCAACACTATCCATATTGTTTTTTTACTTTATTAATACGCCACTAACAATTTTTTTAAATTAGCTTGCTCAGGAATATCACGTTGAATATAAATATCTCTGTTTTAGAATCACTCTATATAGCAGAACCCTTCTTTTTACTAAGTTTTTTCGGGAAGTACAATACGGTGATATTCCTCTTCCGGGCTTGTCAGTTTGAGAAGTTCGTCAAATCCTTTTCCATCAAGAATTGATATAACCGCATCGGTACCAAACCATCTTTCCTGAGGACCATTATCAGGCATCAGAAAATATAAAACTGTTGCAAATCGATTTTCTTTAATATGTAATGCAGCCTTGTGAGCACGTACTGCACGGTTTCTGATACCCTCAATGGTATGCAGAACTTTACCTTTATCTTTTATTATGGATTTGACCAGAGTGGGATCGAGAGAGCCGATATTTTCAGCAAGGCTGTTAAAATCATTATCAATAGTTTTTTCTATCGTGTCCAGTTTATCTTTTATATCGGCTGGAAAAGTTTTTCGAGCAAGTTCAAGGCGGATGTGATTTAAATCCGAAAACATTTTTTCGAGCGCTATCTGCTCTTTTTCAGAGATCCTCATTGTCCGTCGGTCTATTATAGTAAAAGAAGCTCTCGGCCAGGGAATAGAAGGGTTTACATTGAAAAGCCGATAAACGGAATTGATTTGTTCCAGGTAAATACGCTCGCTGGGTCCGCTTATAGTAGCCGCTACCGGTAATACAGTATCCTGACAAATTGGTCGCAACGCAGCCCCGGGACTGAATCTATCCGGTGCGGAATTAATGAAATCAAATAATTCTTCTTTAGAGAAAATCGATTTCCCAGCCCTAAACACGTGTTTATCAAAAAATAATGGATAGCGAACACCTTCGTTTTCAAAAAAGAGATTGGTAGATCCCTCAGGTTTGCGAAGGGCTTTTCTGCGTTTTTTTGAGATTTCGAATTTGCATGCTTCTTCATTAACCAATCTTGATGATGCCAATGGATCAGTCAATTCAGTAACCATAATATTTTTGAAAAGTTCTTTAATACCACTCCACCGTGGATTAAACATCACTAATCCATACCGTGAAAATATTTTTGACATCTGGCTTGCGAAAGCATCAGTCCAGCTTCTGCCCGGCTGCCATGCGGTTCGGATTATATCAATATATCGTTCGGATTCATTACCCGGTAGACAGTGTTTAGCGAGAGAATCGATAGCAACGGAGATACCGTCATCGAGGATGATTTTGCCGGCTGGAGAACCGTCAATATATTCTAAAGGAGTATAATCAACAATAAACTTATTACCGTCATTAGTTCGTACGCCAAGGTGTTTAATTTCCTGAAAATCGTGATCATCCGAGGCTATCCAGAATACCGGTATTACTTTTCTGCCAGTATGATTAGAAAGTACCGATGAAAGTCTGATAGTGTGCATCGCCTTGTAGAGGGTATAAAGCGGCCCGCCGAACAGCCCCGCCTGTTGTCCACAGATGACAAATACAGTATCGTTATCAATTGCCCGGATAAACTCGCTCGTAGCCTGTCCTGCTCCTATGCGTTTATTTTCACGTTGTAAAATATCTTTTAGGGTTTTTAAAGGGTAATATGAAGGATTGAGAGCATTAGTTCTGTCAATGAGAAGATTCAGATCGGGGGTATCTGTATCAGGAGGTACACTTGGAGACCTGCGATCACCGAAAAAAGTTTCTGCTTTTACTGTTTTAAGCATAATTTCTGTTACTTTTTAAGCCAAAAAGTATCATACGCTCGGAGGAGTCGTTGTATGGTTCCCTTTCCACTGAGCCCAGAACATCTTTAGTTTCAAGCCCTGCATTTTTTATCATAGTAAGCATTTCTTCAAGAGTGTAAAGTCTGACAGATTCATGAAATGTCTGTGAATGGTTGTTCCAGTTGAGTATTATTGTTTTTTCAACCCGTTGGTTTTCTATATCAATTTTTCGTTTTTCAACGATTTTAATGCCTTCTTTTTCTTTAGTTGATTCTTCTACAAGTTCTGAAATGACTTTTACAGGATTCAGATAATCTATGAAAAAATGCCCACCGGGTTTTAAAATTCGTGATATTGATTTGAGGAGTTCACGGTTTTCACTATCATCAAAGTAACCAAAGGAGGTGAAAAGATTAAGTACGATATTGAAAGCCTCATTTTTGAACGGGAGTAGTCTTGCATCTCCTCTGATATATCGTGGGAACTTTTTGTCCGGAGGAATAGTTTCAGATGCAATTTTTAGCATTGGCATGGAAAGGTCCATGCCAATTACTCGGTATCCCATGTGAACAAAAGAAATGGCATGTCTACCCGGTCCGCAGCAGAGATCAAGTATTAAATCATTTTCTTTAAGTTTGAGTATTTCCTTTATGGCTTGCGCTTCATGTTCGGCTTCCTCGATATTTCTGTGCTCATAAATGAGGAGATATTCCTTTCCGAACCATCTTTTGAACCACTCCACCTTTGATCTCCTGATAGTAACTGTATAGTAACTGTACTTCCCAATGGTGTCATGAAATAAGATGATGCACTACCTCCGTTCATTGATATCTCCAGATAGCCTGAAGAACCAAATAATGCGAGTGGTTTACCTATAGGGACATCATTGTAAGTATTTTCGATATTATTGAACCGTTCGGCAGCAAAATATATTTCAAATTTTTGTTTTCCAATAAAAGATCTGACTGCTTCTTCGGATATATTAGTTATCATATTTCCGAAAGAATCAATTGAAACTATTTCCCCGGTTAGAGTGTTTTTATTTGTATTAACCTTGGGGTATTCAAGATATTTGATATTATTGATCACAGGTCCGACATCGGAAAAGTTTTTACCAGCCGAGAGATAGCCTGCGCATGGTGTAAATACATCGCGACCATGAAATGTATTTGAAATCTTCTCCATAACAAAAGGAGAGTTTTTAATTTCATGAATTTTCAAAACTTTTTCTTTCGAGAGCACAATGGTGAAAATACCATTATCAGGCCCGACAAAAAAATAATTTTCGGTAAGAACAACAATATTTTTTCTTCCTCCACCAACACCAGGATCAACAACAGCAACATGAATCGTCCCGGGAGGGAAATATTTGTATGCATTAGCCAGCATGAAAGAAGCATTTATAATATCATGGGGGGGGATGTCGTGAGTAATATCTATCAGGCGTGCATTAGGATTGGCTTTGAGC
>SDBT01011810.1_pt1 | contig 14030 bp, 11 predicted proteins | sample 2277101 | NCBI WGS metagenome assembly SDBT01 (sample SAMN10404973, study PRJNA504765) | marine sediment metagenome | isolation source: marine sediment core GS10_PC15, 103 cmbsf | place: Arctic Ocean: Southern Knipovich Ridge | collected 2010 | reverse complement strand
ATTCACATAGGTTTATTTTAGGAGTTTTTCATCAAGCCAGCAGAAAAGCATATCATAAAGGATTATATGGAGATCATAACCCTATTACTAACAGACTGTCGAGGGATACACGATTAGACAAAATCCGTAAAATTTTTGGTTCTAAAAAATAAATTCTGGTAAGAATAAAAAATTGTTATGAATATATTAAATACAATAGCTAACTATATTTATATTACATTTTTTAGAAGCGAGTAATCTAAATTTTAATTATGATAAATTTTAATTTGATATGAATTATAAAATATGTTGACTAAGTAGAGGGAAATCGGATGATAGAGGATTTTGATCGAGTCTCTTATATTTTTAGAGATTATTTATATAATTTTGTTAAATTACTGAAAGAAAATTATAAAGAAGATCTACTCTCAATTATATTATTTGGTTCTGTAGCGAGGGGAAAATGGAATGATGCCTCTGATATTGACCTTTTTATAATATTTACCAATAAATCATCTATAAGAACCGCTATAAATAATCGTTTAACAAAAATCATATCAGATTACGAGAGAAAATCTAAATTAAGAAATTCCAAAGGTGATCGTCTATTTTCTACTATACAGGACATATCATTGGTAATAAAAGATTTACATACATTTAGAACATTATTTTATGATATTGCGATGGATGGAATCATTCTATTTGATAGAAATCAAACTGGATTTCAGTTTCTTAAAAAAATAAAAAAGAGAATTGAAGAGAAAGGGTTAAGAAGGATTTTTATAAAGGAAAATGATTATTATTGGGAAAGAAAGGTTAAATTTGGAGAAATTATTGAACTATGAATAATTTTAATACATCAAAAGGAGCAGTAGAAAGAGCGTTTCGTTGGTATCAAGGGGCTATACGAGCATATGAAGATGAAAGATGGGATGATGTTATTTATTCCTTACAAATGTCAATTGAACAAGCCTTAAAAGCGATATTAATTCTTTTCGGGATTGAATATCCAAAAAAGCATGATGTTTCTACAATTTATGTTGAGATAAAGCAGAAGCAAATTCCAGAATGGTTCAAGGAAAAAATTGATAATCAATTAGACATATTAAAGGATCTAATTAAATTAAGAGGTAAAGCTGGCTACGGTTATGTTGATGGATTAAAAAAAGACGATTTTAAAGATGATGCCTCTAATTTTAAAGATCCCGTTAAAGATGTAATTGAAGATTGTGATAAACTGGTAATTGAATTTTCTAAAAAAAAAAATCAAAAAAATGATGATAATGGGCCTGATAAATGAATTTTTAAAATTCTCAAATTCTCCTTAAACACGATGTTGTGGTACAGGTTTAGGGCTATTTATTTCAAAAAGAATTGTAGAATCGCATGGTGGGAAAATCTGGGTGGAATCAGATGGAAAAAGTAAAGGAAGTACTTTTTACTTTACTCTTCCAACTGCTAAATAATAAATATATCATGTTTTTTCTGTTATAAAAAGTAGTCTCAGCTTATCAAAAGAGGACAAATTAGAAAAAATAAGAAATTGGATCCCAATAATATTACAATCTTAGAATTTAAGGAGAGATTAGCAAAATTTTTCTCTCTAATCTTGAAATAATTTTATAATTTCGCGAATCTTCCTAAACTTAAGAATTTGGGATCTTGGGTTGTTCTATATTAAAAGCTTTGCGTTTATCTGGCTTAAAGATCCATTTATTTTTACATTTTTTAATTCCTTATGGCTGAAGTAGCCGTCAAAATTGAACAAAAATAATGCTTTGGTGGAACTTGAGCGATATTTATAAAAACAAATTTATAAGGTCTATCATATTTCCCCCTGTACATTTTTACAGGTTTTCCACAGAATTCACAATTCTTCTTTGCGATAATTGTATTTCCACTTATTTCTTCCCCGGAATTTTTAAAGACTTTCATTTTTTACCTTTTCTCATTCTTAATATTTTATCATCTAATAATCTATCATATATAATTAAAAACTTATTAATTTTTTGTAACTTTTGTATTCGAATTTAATTTTGACTAACAAAAAAAAATAAAAAAATTTTGTAGGATTAATCTCATCCTTCATAATCACATTATATTTTAATTCAAATAGAATCATCGTTGATTTAAGTTAGTTAAAATTAGATAAGCTTCTATTACTAACATTCAATAATGTAAAAACGCGTAAATGGTCTAAGAAAATAAAATCTATTAGATAAGATTAAAAAATTTTAGAAAAAACAAATAAAATCTTTATTTTTAAGTTTTTTCCATTTTCTTTATCAATACCAAGTATCTAAAATTATTGTTCATTTTGGATTTACTAATCTCTTTTTTTTAAAAAATAATATTTATATATAAATTATTTTATAAACCTTTTGTAAAAGAAATCAACTTACAAAATTGTGAAATTAATGTCGGTTATTGAAAGCCAAGAAGATTTAGAAGAAAAAATAAAAGTTAGAGCTTATTATCTATCTGAGGAAAATTTATCCTTTAATGATTTATGTTGGAGACTTGCTGAAAAACTTATTCAAGTTCAAAGAAAGGGAAGAATTGATATAGATGAAATTAAAAAAAAAGCAGAAGAAATTTATAAACAATATACCAAATATGATGAACTATGTTGGCGAATCGCAGAACTAGCTATTGTTGGTAAGGTTGATGAGAAGAAAGATTTGTTCTCCCAAAAAGAAACCAAACCTCAAGAAGTTAAAGAAGTTTTTGAAGCGAAAAATAAATTTTTAGACGACCAGCCTTCTCAATTTAAGGAACAAGAGGAGAAATTAAGTGAATCAAAACTCCCAGAAATAAGGGTGGAAACCAAACCTCAAGAAGTTAAAGAAGATTTTGAAGCGAAAAATAAATTTCTAGAAGAGCAAGCTTCTCAATTTAAAGAACAAAAGGAGAAATTGAGCGAATTAAAACCCCCAGAAATAAAGCCGGAAGGTTTAATGAGCAAAGAACGCCTATCTTGCCCAAAATGTGGAGCTGTAGGACATATTATAAAATCAGTAGATGATAAATCAAAAGTATTGAGCTATATTGGTAGTAGACCGATATATCAGAAAAAAAAAATCTGTAGAAACTGTGGTCAAGAGTTTTAATTGAGATTTGGCTAATTTCTTAGATAACAGTACTTTGAGCTTGGGTTAGACTTAACTAGATTAAATTAATTCAATTACAAATTTTTGAAAGAAGAGATTACTCATACTAATCAAAGCTATGTGCCATTAAAGAAAAAAAACAATTTATTCTAAATTGATTCTCCCCATAGCTCTGAATGGTAGAGCTAGATTAAATTTGCTATAATCATAGAGTCTTCTTCCATCTACTAAATTTGGGGTCTTCATATGTTTTTTAAAATCATCTGGTGTTAAATTCTTAAATTCATCCCATTCAGTTATCAATAACGCGCATTCAGAATCAGTAAGAGCTTCTTCAATTGAGTTGGCATATTTAATTTTATCTCCTAATTCAATTTCTGCTGTTTTATTCGCTTTAGGATCAAATCCTAGAATATCAGATACTCCTCTTTTTCTCAGTTCATTAATAACTCTAATACTCGCTGCCTTGCGCATGTCGTCTGTACCCGGCTTGAAAGCGAGCCCTAATAAGCTAACCTTTTTATTCGCAAGTTTTCCAGCTAAATTCTCTGCTATATCAACAATATGAATCGCTTGGTCGTCATTTATACTTAAAACTGCTTCCAATAATCGAGAAGTATATCCTTTAGATTTTGACCAGGCTTTTATGGCATTTACATCCTTATGAAAACAAGATCCTCCAAAACCAGCCCCTGCTCTTAAAAATCGTGAATTTATTCGGTAATCAAGCCCAACTCCTTTCATTACTTGTGATATATCAACATTTGGTACGAGCTCAGCAAAATTTGCAAATTCATTAGCATAACTTATTTTAGTTGATAAGAGACAATTATTACCATATTTTACTAATTCCGCACTTTCAAGATTCATCCTAAGAATTGGACAGTTCCTTAAATGATCTCCATAAAAATATTCATAGAATTCCTGAAGCATTTCACCACTTTTATCGTCAAAACCACCTATAATAATTCTATCAGGATGTAAAGTATCTTCAATTGAACGACCCTCAGCTAAAAATTCTGGTTGCATACAAAGGCCAAAATCTTCTCCAGGAACCTTTCCAGAAACTTCAGTTATTATCTTACCAACCAAATTTCTTGATGTTCCAGGTACTACTGTTGATCTAACAACAACCAAATGATAATCATCCTTTTGTTTAAGAGCAACGCCAATTTCTTTAGCAGTGCTCTCAATATAACCTAAGTCTATACTTTTATCCTCTCGCATTGGGGTTCCTTGCGTAATCATTGAAATATCTGATTCAAGAACTGCTTTTACAGGATTTGTTAAACACTGTAAAAATTCTGGTTTATTAGCTTTAATATCATCCATCATTTCTTGTAAATCTGCTTCGTAAAAGGGAGCTATTCCCTCATTAATCATATTAGCTTTTTTTTCATTATGAGTCGATGCTAATACCATTATATCTTTTTCAGCAAAGCAAGCAGCAGAGCAAAGACCAATAAATCCAGTACCTAAAATTGAAACCTTATACTTATACATTTTAAGTTTGTTTTTTTTTTATATAACACAAATATTTGATTTAAGTTTAAATCTTTCCTTTATTAAAATTAAAGATTGATGAAAATAAAGCAAATTTAATAATTCTTTGCGATTCTTTTCAATAAATTAATTTAATAGATAAAAATTGCGAATAGAGAGAGTATTTTTAAATTTTGAAGCAGATGAGAAGAAATAGTAATAACTATATAGCCATATTTTCAAATTATAGTGATTTGTTTTCTATTGAAATTTATTATAATTTTATATTGCTTCTTTTAACATTACGATGAAATTGCTTCCCTTGGTAAAATCCCCCTGTATCCGATCCTCAACCCAAATCCTTCCTCCAAACTTATTAATAATCTTCTTAACGAGAGTCAATCCTATACCCATTCCAGAATTTTTAATATTTTTATTGAATTTGTTTTCGAAAATCATTTTCTTTCTCTCATTTTGCACTCCCACGCCATGATCTTTAAATTCAAACTTGATATAACTTGTATCACTTTCTAGAACTTTAGAGATATTGATTTCAATCTTTACTTCAAAATTATTCTCATTATATTTAAGGGCATTACTTAGAATATTATCAAAAATATCAGCTAAAAGGTCGTTTCCGAGTATTTTCATATTTTTCGATAAACCATTAACATCTATTTTTACATTCCTTTCTTGAAAATTACTAATGAAGATTTCTATGGATTTGTTTAAAATGTTATAAATCTCTATAGATTTGAATTTAATTTCTGTTTCTTCTAACTTTGACAATTGAATTACTCTTGTAATTAATGCAACTCCTCTATTAACATGATTTTTAATAATTTCGTTGAGATCACCAAATTCTTTTAATTTTTCTGACTTGTTTTGGATCAACGAATATAAAAAAGCTGATGAAAGAATATCTTGGAGTATGTTATTCATATCATGAGCAAATAAGTCTTTATAAATATTAACAAGATTAAATGCTTCTCGGTATTTTTCCTTAGATAATTTCAATTTTGTCTCTGCCCTCCTACGGTCGGTTACATCTTCAGCAAAATGAATAAACGTATCATTATCGAATGGAATCCAATAAGTATCAAAAATTTTTCCATAAACATAAACATCTTTATGTTTCGGAGTTTGACCCGCAAATGCTTCCTCTGTTTGACAGAAATAACAACGAGTACTATTAGGTGGTGGTATTCCGTATTGATCTACAAAATCTCTGTCCTTTTTAGGAATAAAATTACAGTGACCAAATGTATTCCAACACTTATCACCAATAATAGCACCCACTTCTAATGCAATTTTATTGGCAGACAAAATAGTTCTATTTTTACGGATAAGCATCATAAAAAAAGGTAGAGAATCTAAAATCATCTGATTTAATTCTTCTTCCTCTATGAGATCATCTTGAATCTCTATTTGTTCGGTGATATCTAAGACGAAAAGTTGAATGAATAGCTCATTCTCTAATTTGAGTATTTTAGCTATGAGAGTTAACCAAGCAAAACTCCCATCCAGTCTATAAATTTTTATTTCTATTTCTTCTTGAATTCCTCCTTTAAACAGAGATTGAAACATTTTTTTAACTAAGGACAAATAATTATGAGGAATTAAGGAGATAGCTGTGAAATTCTTACCTATTAATTCACTACTTTTATATCTAAATAATTCTTCTGCTTTAGAGTTACAATCGAGGATATTTCCTTCTATGTCGACTAAGAAAATGGCATTTAAAGAACTCTTAAATAAATTATGATATATTTGCTCCGATTTTTTTAATTTCTGCACTAATTTCTTGTTCGGTTCGGAACTTTCCTCTTCGGCAATTTCCATTATATCTCAAATATGATAATAAACCTAAATCTTTTTAATATTTTATTTTTACAAAAAGTAAATTTTATAATTATGTTAAAAAATAACAAAAATTTTTATAATTATGTCAAAAAATAACAAAAACTCTAAAAGTATAAAATTATCTTAAAAAATGGGTTCAACCTTTTTTTAATAATCTCAGAAAGATTAGGTTTAAGTTAAAACCATACGTTTATAATAATTATAAAATTAGGAGTAAGTCTAAAATGACTTCTTTAAGAGAAAAACTAAAAATACCTGAAAGTGCTTTAAAAGCACTCAATGATTTTATTTTAGATGAGAACAATCCCATCATAGCAAATTTGTTACAAATTATTGAAAAATATGGTGGAGTTGAGGAAATAAATAGAAAAGCAGAGGAAGCAAACAAATTAGACAATATTATAGCCAAATTAGAAAGAAAGAAACCAGAGTATGTGCGAAATCTTGAATGGTTAATAAAACAGAGAGATAATAACGTTTTTATAAGTATTCCTGATTATAAAAGAAAAATCTTGGGGGAAAAATATGATACTATCCAATTTGATGAAAATTATGCCATAACATTAGAACTCTCAGCTTGCCAATACTTTCCCTTTTTGATAGATATCGCTGAAGATGCTATTGAAAATCAAAGGCTAATACCAGGAAGAATAATCCGAGTAAGAAAAATGAAGGAGCAAGAAGATGATGGAGATTTATTAGCAATGACAGCAGCTATGCAAATCATTGGTGCATCTTTTGTGGAGACACTTGATACTAAAGGAACAGCTCCTGGACCAGATGGACTTCCTGTTAATATCCATTTAGGAGGACCAGATACAATAGCAGGATATTTTGGGGGAGTAGGTCAACCAAACGATTATGCTCTAAAATGGGTTGACGAATTTTTATATTATTATACTAATTATGGAGTAAAACAAGTCTTAAATGTCAATCCTGGAACTGTACTTCTTGGATACTTTATCTACAAATTGGGAATCAACAATGAATTTAAAATTTCAGTGTTTATGGGGAATGATAACCCTTATTCGTCTCTTTGGACATTGCTCACTGCAAAACTATTTGCTCGTGAAGATGGAACAAGTCCATTAATAGGGTATAACCTTTCTAATGCTGTAAATAATGAAACTTTAGAACTATCAGCATATATAAGAAAGGAATTCGATTTTGAGGATGTTATTAGATTAGAGCATCATATAACTGAAACGTGGAAAAGTATTGTACGGCAACCGTATGATAGAAGAGATGAACTCATAGATTTGGGAAGGAAAGTTAAAAATATAAGTGCAAAACATGAGGGTGGGGACATTGAAGTTGAAAAAACTCGAGACTATCCAAGCGATATACTTGATTATTTTAGAGATAAGCAAGAAATAATTGAAGCAGGACATTGGGATGCATTGAAAATAAATCATAGAGATAGATATGATGCTGTAAATACAACTGCTAAATTATTGACTGAAAACGGTCTATCATTCATAGCTGCTCGTAAATTACATAGACTGACATAATTATATGAGGTAAATAAAATGGGAAAATTTGATTTCAGGCCAACCGGTATTATGCCTGCATTAGTAACACCATTTAATAAAGACGAGTCAATAAATGAAGAGAATTTAAGAAACTTAGTTAATCATCTTATTGAGCAAGATGTTACTGGACTTGTGCCAGCTGGTACTACTGGGGAATTCGTTAATATGACTTTTGAAGAACGTTTAAAAGTTATTGATATTGTAGTAGATGAGACAAATGGGAGAGTACCTGTAATTGCAGGGACAGGAGAATCAGGAACAAAATTAGCAATATACTTAACCAAAGCTGCTACTGATATTGGTGCAGATGCTGCATTGATAGTAACACCCTATTATTTAAAACCTAAAGCAAAGGGTATATATGATCATTACTACACTATTGCTGAAAAAACTGACATTCCTATAATTCTTTATAACATTCCTATTTGTACTGGAGTAGAATTACCATGGACTGTTGTAGAAGACCTTGTAGATATTGAAAATATTGTGGGAATTAAAGATTCAAGTGGAGATTACAAATATTTTTCAGCATTGCTGGAAAAAGTAAGTGATAAAATATCTGTTCTAATAGGTTGGGATGAGAATGTTTTAGGTGCTCTCGCTGGAGGAGCAGTAGGATGTATATTAGGCTCTGCAAATGTTTTCCCTAAAGTTTGGCTTGAAATCTACGATCATGTTAAAAACAATCGTTTAAAAGAAGCACAAACCCTTCAAAAAAAAATCCAAAAATTAGCTCGTTTATTAATAAATTCAGGTGCATTAGGGGTTAAATCATGTTTAAATATGATGAATATTCCGGTTGGGAAATGTCGCAAACCAATTGTGTTAGGAGATTCGCTTTCTTATGAAATTAAAGATGAATTACGAGTTGAACTAGAGAAGTTAGAATTAATTAAGAAAAGTGATATAGAGTTTGAAATTGGAGATAAACCTCTTACAAGTCGATTTTATGCTGTTGGGATTACACCTAAGAAAATTTCAGATTTTGAATTGAAAGTAGGGGAAGCTTTAGTTGGAAATCGAGTCGAGCTTGCACATATCGATTTATTAATTGGTAAAAAGGATGGACCTGTTGGTATTGCTTATGCTCAAGCGTTAACTAACCAAGAAGAAGGACATGAGGGTCTTCAGGTCATACTTGAACCTAATATGCAAGTAAAACCACCAACAATAATGATACCTACAATTCGCCCTATATCTCTTCGTCATGCGAGTTTAACTTATGGACCTGCTCAAGCAGCTATAGCTAAAGCTGTAATACAATGTGTTGAAGATGGAATTCTTCCTAAAAATTTAGCAGATCAAATAGTGTTAATTGTAAACGTTTTTGTTCATCCTAGTGCTAGCGCAAGAAAACGAATTTTCATTAACAACTATAAAGCAACTCGCAATGCCATTCGAAAAGCAATGGAAGGAATTCCTACAATAGATGATGGAATAGAAAATGCTGAAAATGCCCGTCATCCTTTTAGAAATGATCCTTAACTCTTATTCTTTTATTTTTTATAATATTCCACCCTAATCACAACTAACTTAAAAAGAAGGTTGAAACACTCAGAGATTCTTGAAAATCTAATCAACAAAAATAAATTTCTCTTTATTCTTTTTAAATTTTTATATAGATTTTTAAATCAATACATCATAAATTTAGATAATTAAACGAGTAGATGAAATTTTATGGAAGATAAAACGGAACAGAGAGCTTGGTATGAGAATGAAATTGTTAGAGATTTAATAAGTGGGCTTAAGGGAAGAGCTCCAATGGGATTAAATGCAGCCTTTAGAACTGGAAACATTTTTTATGGGCATAGCTCATTAAATCAAATTTCTAGTTTTTTAGAACCTAAACTCGAAAAAGAAGAAAGAAGAGTGCTTATCATTACTGATGACTTTACTGAGAAATTTGCTAGCAAAATAATCAAATCTTTAGAAACATTAAACGCTGAATCACGAGTATGGGCAGGAGTAGAACCAGAAGGACCTCTTAATGCAATCGAAGCGGGTGTAAAAATTTGTATCGAATTTAAACCCACAGTATTTATAGCTGTTGGGGGAGGGAGTGTTATTGATACTGCGAAAGCGATAATGGTTAAATTCGAGAAGCCTGAAATAAGTTTGTATCGAGTTATACCATTTGAAAATCTAGGTTTGCGTAAGAAGGTCAAATTTTTGATTGCAATACCGACAACATCAGGTACCGGCTCGGAAGTTACTTATTCCGCTATGTTAACTGATATAAATAGAGATCCTCCTCAAAAATTAACAATAGCTAATCCCGAATTAATTCCTGATTTAGCAATTTTACATACGGATTTTGTAAAGGACTTACCTCCTTTTCTTACTATGGCAACAGGTTTAGATGCATTAGCTCATTCTATAGGATCATACGTTTCAACATGGGGTAGTCCTCTTACAGACTCATTAAATATTTATGCTATAAAGGAAGTCTTAAAATATTTACCTCGTGCGTATAAATATGGTGGAAAAGATTTAGAAGCGAGAAGCCATATGCAATTAGCAGCAACTATGGCGGGTTTAGGATTTAATAATTCCAGAGTTGGGTTTGATCACGCTTTAGCTCATAGTTTTGGAAAAGTATTTATGGTTCATCATGGACTTAGCGTAGGTATGTTTGTCCTTTACACAATCGCTTTTTTAGCTAAAGTCTCAGACCGCTGGAAAGATTTATGTTTTCTCTTCAATATTGAATCTAAGGGGAAAAATGATAAAGTTTTATTGTCAGAATTTATTTTAGCTGTTAAAGACTTCATTATTTCTTTAGATGGACTATTGTGTGTAAAAGATTTGAAGAATCCAGTCGTTAGTAAAGAGGATTATTTTAAAAATCTAGATTTATTAATCAAATACACAGAGTTAGATGCAGTCTCTCTTTTATCACCCCGACATTTGAATAAAGAAATTTTGGGAAAAATATTTGAATATGCTTGGGATGGGAAAGATATTGATTTTTAATTAATTTAGGATTAATTTGAATAATAGTGAAATAAAATGTATGGTTATAATGGAAAAGTTGTATATGTTGATTTAACCAAGGAAAGTTTTGAGGTTAAAGATTTAGAACCCGAAATTGCAAGAGCCTATCTCGGAGGAACAGGATTAAGTGCTAAAATTGTATATGATTTATTATCAAAAGAAGATTACCTTACATTAAAGGAAAATCCCTTTTCAGAAATTAATCCCCTTATTTTTGCTACTGGTCCTGTAACGGGAACTATTAGACCATCCTCAGGACGTTATACTGTTAGCGGTATATCTCCTTTAACTAGAATTTGGGGAGAAGGATCCTCAGGTGGAGCGTTTTGCATCTCTCTAAGGAATTGTGGCTATGATGCCATTGTCTTTTTAGGAAAATCAACTAAACTAACTTATATATTTATTGATAATGGCAAAATAGAATTTAAAGATGCATTTAGCTTACAAGGGAAAGATTGTTATGAGACTCAAAGTTTAATAGTAAATGAACTAAATGATTCAGGTATCCGGGTTGCCTGTATTGGACCTGCGGGAGAAAATCTTGTTAAATATGGGGTAATAATTAATGATGAAGGAAGAGCAATCGGAAGATGTGGATTAGGAGCAATTATGGGCTCGAAAAACTTAAAGGCTCTAGCTATTAAGAGTACCTCTAATGTAGAAATTGCTAATAAAGAACAAGGGAAAAAACTCAGACAAACAGAGGAGAAAAGCTCAATAGGTTCACTCCTTTTTTATTTGTATGGAACTAATATGTATCTTGATTTAGGAATGGTTAATGGTGATACTCCGGGCTACTATTTTACGGAATCAGAGTTTCTTGCTGAAAAATTAACAAGTAAAACTTTGAAAGAAGATTATCCAGTTTTCAGTTATGGATGTGCTGGATGTATAGTAAAATGTGGAAAATCAACGATAATTAAGGAAGGTGGTAAAGAAATTACCGTTGATGGTCCAGAATACGAGTCTGTTGCTTCATTTGGCCCATTATGTGGTCTTTTTGATTCCAGATATGTGATTTTAGCAAGTCATTTATGTAACGAATATGGAGTTGATACAATATCTTGCGGTGTAAGCATCGCTTTTCTTATTTATTTAGTTGAAAACAAACTTGGGATTGAAATTATTAAGAGCTTTTTAAACGACATTCAATCACAAGATATTAAATGGGGTAATGGTAAATTAATCTTGAAACTTATAAAAAAAATCTCTAAAAGAGAAGGAATTGGAAAAATCCTTGCAGAAGGTGTTAGAACGATGGCTGAAATCTTAGAAGTCGATCCTGAGTTAGCAGCACATGTTAAAGGATTAGAAATGCCTATGCACGATCCAAGAGCTTTTGCAGGTCAAGCCTTAAGCTATATAACTGGTGTTACCGGGGCAAATCATAATAAATGTGATTGGTATAATACAGAGTTGGGGAGTTTCAAGTATCCCACTCTCCACATTAAAAGGAGTAGAGGACGTTATAATATAAAGGGAAGAGAAAGAGGAATATCAAAACTCCAAGATCTTAGAGCCATTGATGATTCGGCTGTTAACTGTAATATGGTTAGACCTTCGTTTGAGAACATTATAGGATATATAAACGCAGCGACGGGATTCAATTATGATAAAAAAGCATTAATGGAAGTTGGAGAACGGATTAATAATTTGAAAAGACTCATAAGCTGTAATTTAGGGATCACCCGGGAGGATGATAAACTTCCAAAGCACTTACTGAAAGTCTTATCCTTTGGAAGAACAACGGGAGTTAAACTTGAACTTAATGATAACCTAAAGAAGTATTATAGCATTCGGGGATGGAATTGGGAAACTGGAAGACCAATAGATGAGAAATTAAACCAATTAGGTATTTCTATTAAATCTGAGTAAATATTATATCAAAATTCAATTTCTTTCAATTTTAAAACTTTCTGAGATGAACTTTTTGATATTTTATAAAATATTAGGATTTTTTGGTTTAATTTTTACATTTTAACCTTTTTACAATGAATATTCAATATAAAATAAGGCTAAGATTGATAATATTTAATGTAACTTAAAGATTAATAGAGTATGAATGAATGAATTTTAATATTTAGTGTTGTTATGGGAAGGGAGAATCAAAATGGATGTAAAAGAAGCTATAGAGAATAGAAGAGCTTATCGATCTTTAGATCATATTGATATTTCAGAAAATTTAATTAATGATCTTGCTAAAGTAGCTCAAATTGCTCCATCATGTGCAAATAAACAACCCTGGAGATTGTTATTCTTGTATGATAAACAAGAATTAAGAAAGTTATTTAACATCTTATCAGGAGGTAATAAATGGGTTGAAAACGCTTCAATGCTGATTGCTGTTTTCAGCAAACCCGAAGATGATTGCATTATTGGAGAACGTAAATACTATCTATTTGATACAGGAATGGCAACCGCATTTATCATTTTAAGGGCTACTGAAATGGGGTTAGTTGCTCACCCTATTGCCGGGTTTAATGAAAAAAAAGCTAAAAATTTGCTAAATATACCCATTGAAATGAGATTAATAACATTGATAGCTATTGGAAAACACTCAAAGGAGGTTAACCCTGTGCTTTCTGAATCAATGAAATTAGGAGAAAGACAGAGACCTCCTAGAATTTCTTTAGAAAAATTCGTGTATCTAAATAAATATGATAAAGAAACCTGATCTTCGGAAAAAGAATTAGTTCAGCCGTGAACGATTCTAATTTATAAGGAAACTTATCTAAATTAATTAAAGTAATAGTGTGATGGTCAAAGAAATTAATAGATTATAATCTTCGGATTGATAATATCTAATTTACTTTAATTAAATATGAGCACTGGAGTATCTAACTCTAATAAGTTAACTAATGAAAAGAGTCCATATTTACTTCAACATGCAACGAATCCCGTTGATTGGTATCCTTGGGGTGATGAAGCATTTGAAAAAGCAAAGAAAGAAGAAAAACCTATATTTCTTTCTATAGGCTATTCTACATGCCATTGGTGCCATGTTATGGCTCATGAATCATTTGAGGATAAAGAGGTAGCTGCGTTAATTAATGCAACATTTATATCGATT
>SDBT01011809.1_pt1 | contig 14031 bp, 12 predicted proteins | sample 2277101 | NCBI WGS metagenome assembly SDBT01 (sample SAMN10404973, study PRJNA504765) | marine sediment metagenome | isolation source: marine sediment core GS10_PC15, 103 cmbsf | place: Arctic Ocean: Southern Knipovich Ridge | collected 2010 | reverse complement strand
AGAGCAGTTCCAGAAGGTCCTGGACATCCGTAACGAGGCCGATCTGGATGCGTTCTTTGAAGACATCTTGAGGGTGGGCACTGGACAGGTGCCCGGTGTGGTGCTCGATGAACAGTGGGTGATAGAGCACAAGCAGGCCTTACGGGTGCTGCTGGCATTGCAGAAGGCTGATCGGGCATCACTGGATGATGCCACGGAAAAGGCCCTGGAGAATCTTAACCAGATCACTGAAGCATTCGAGCAGATCAAGAGACTACGTAACACGTGGGGCTCGGCCGATGAGGTCCAGGCCCAGATCGCTCAGTTGACGGCGATCATCAACCAACTTGTTAAGACGCAGATGTCCGAGTAATGGAGACTATCATGGGATCACCTGAAAACGGTACACCCGCAGAACAGCCTGAAGAGACCGATCCGGGTATCGAGATGCCTACCGACGCCCAAGCTGACGACGCCCTTAGTGGCGAAGCCGAAGCCGAGGCTCAGGTCGAGGCCGATGCCCAAGACGAGTATGACGACGAAGACGACGTGGCCGAAGCCCAGGAGGCCGATGATTACTATAGTCGCCCGGAGAATCAGCCCGAGCCGCTGACGGTCGAGTCAGACGACGCCGTTGAGGACCTGATCGGTCAGGCCGTGGGCATGTCGTACGCCAACTTCCGGCAGCGACATTTTATGACGGCTAAGGTCCTGACAGCCCGTATGGGAGAGCCCGTAGAGTTCTTGACGGAAACGCTCTCTCGGGACGAAGACTATAGAGCCCTGCTGGCCTCTACAGAAAGCGACATAGACGCCTCCCGTATTGCCAAGGTCGTTGTCACGGTCGCTCTGAAGTTGGCCGAGAAAATCCTCATTACCCTTTGAAGGGAACGTGTAATGGATACACTGACTAGCATCAGAGAAAAGATCAGCGGATACAAAACGTACATTGTGGCGGTGATCGCCGTTATGACGGCCATACTGGCCTGGGCAACGGGTGGTCTCTCGCTCACCGAATTGGTGATAGCGGTCTTCGCTGCCGTACAGACCATGTTCATCCGTGCGGGTGTGGCTAAGATTCCCGCAAAGACGGCCAATAAGGTCACAGACGACTTGATTTTTCCGGAGGATGAGTGATCCACCTTCGTACCAGGACGGAACTGATCCAGTTCGCTCGCGACAACTGCACATCTAGTGCGTGCAGGCGGGCGTTCCTCACCGGGACGGTGACGGTGTTCGGCGGGTTTGATCCTCTCCCGCCGGGCACCGTCCCTGGCTGGCTACTCTGCGTCCGCTCAATACACGGGCGGGCGTGGTATCTAGCGGTGCTCGCGGATGACGTGAGACACCGCTTTCGAGTACGTGAGCAGGACCCCGATGTGCCGTGGGAACATTGGAAGGGGTCTCTGGATAACCAGGAATTCACAATGAAATCTGGGGATATCCCAGTCCAGGCAGACGCATACAGGAGACAGGCATGTCAGGCGACGTAATGAAGGATTTATCGGACTGGGTGCAACTGGGCGACGTGGCCGATCTTGTCGAGAAGGTCACGGGCCATCGCCCGTGTCGGGCGACTATCTACGTCTGGGCCAGTACAGGAAAGCTGAGGGTGGCCGACTATCGCCCTCTGCGTACGCGACGATCCTGGATTCAGGACTTCCTAGACAAGCACAAGAAAGGGATACAACTATGATAGTCTCACTTACCACTCACATGCAGCCGATAGCTGTTCTGCACACGGATGGCCCGGAGATAACCATAGGGAAACATTTGCCGATCGCCGTGCTACGGAAACTCTGTGAGACAAGTGGCATTGTACTGTGGGATTACGAGGGTCTCTGGGGCATACTGAATCAGTCCTGGCTGAAGACTCTGCTTGGACTGTATGAGGACGCCATGAAGTGTGCCAAAGCGTTCCCCCGAGAGAAGCCGAGGGCTGTGACGATTCATCATGTTTCGACGTGGTATATCACACCGGCCGAAGCCAAGCCCCTGCTGGCTACAGCAGACTCACCAACTTGGTAAGTCCGATTCCGCCACCCACGCCGACACCGAAAGACAGACCCACCAGTAGCCACTTGAACCGCTCTAGCTTCTTGGCTACTCCATTGTGAGCCCCACAGTCGGAGTCGTGACTTGCGAAGAACTGGGGGAGAACTTCCGCCAGGAAATGATCGAAGTATCTCCGCACTGCCAGTTCACTGATATCGCCCACTTCGTTTCTCTGGTCGTCACTGAGTCCCATACCAGTCCTCTCTCATGGTGGGCCGTGGAGCCCGTGGTGGTGACGGGGGGAACCTACTCGGCCCGGTGCCGGTGTACTTCTCCACCAGTTTATTGTATCGTCGTTGGACCTGTTCTGCAAGCAGCCGATCCTGCTCCGGTAGAGTCTCCAGGAACCCTTCTCTCAGGTCTTGCTTAAGGTTAATTGGACGCCGGGACTGAAGCGAGCTTCGCAGGCCGGTGCGGGCCTGCTCCGAGTCTACTCCGTTATCCCGGGACCACTGTTTAAATCTCAGAACGGCTTCCGTAGCTGCTGCTTCGTTGTTATCCCGTACGGCCTCAAAGATTTGGTAGTACAGAGGGTTACGAGGACCGCCCCCATACCGTGTTTCCACGCCACGATCCTTGTTGAACTTCCGTACCAGGGATCGAGTGCGTTTATACTCCCCCCGCTCCGGCCATACGAACTTGTCGTACCAGTTACGGAACGCTCGGCCTGCCGGGGAGAATCGCAGCCCGGCCCGCTCCAAACGATCGCCCCAGGGAGAATTTTCGTACTTGCCCGTAGCGGTAATAGCAGTAGCGGCCTCTAGTATAATCGACAGTGACGGAGCCAGGTTAATCGCGTACCGATAGGGATCGCCCCCAGAATACTTCCCGGCTTCCAAGATACGATAGTACGGCCCAAAGATGGCCCCCTCTCCCAGTGCTTCAAAGGCAATCTTGTACCATTCATCCGGGTCTTCCGGGTCTATAATAGGCCTCCCGGTAATAAGACGCCGGAGATACTTTTGAGTGAATCCCGCACCAGCACAAACTACAACAAATTTAATGAGTGCAGTTGACGCCTGTATGAGATTCTCCCAAGCATCCGCGTCTCTATTTTGTTTGACTCCTTCTATACCTTCAGTTATATGCGTCATAATTCTACCCGTCTCTCTCGTACTGCCATTTAGCATACTGGTAAATGGAATCAGCCAACGGAGCAACGGCTTATTACGCAGCAGTCCCCGACGATGAGGGTCCTCTTTAAGATAGTTCGCGATCTTGACGCCGTTCTGAATTACTTTCGTTTTTATCGCCGGTGTCATTTCACCGCGAGCTACTTGGAGGACCTCATCGTCGGTCAGTCTAAGGTCTTCTTTTAATAGATTGGCATCTCTGGTCCCTAGTTTACCATTTACTTCATTGATCCAGAGTTCAGTTGCTCGGGCCGAGACGGCCTGGGACCATACTTCCGCTTTCTCGGCAAACCACATTACGGCTTGTGGAATTCCTTTCCCTGTGAGGTCCAGGAGTCGTTGACCTGGGCGGATACTCCAGTCAGTATACCCGTCCCTCACCGCCCCTATGGCTTGATGTTCTGCCAGTCGTTTCTTCTTATTGAAGACAATATCAGCCGTAGTTTCTACATAGGCCCGGAGGATGTTCGGCCCCCCGACTCTATGGATTCCTTTAAGCGGCTGGACAATATCATAGATACCGCTGAGAGATATAAGCGAAGCTTGAATGTTTCTATACGCAATAGCTAACCCTCTAATTAGTCTACTATGGTGGCGAAGGGGTATAAGTTGATCCGCGTGCCCGCCGTAGTGGTGGCGATAGTAATTTTCTGAAAGCCGGTTAAAGGCCTTTTGTGCCGTTTTCGGGCGTTTAGCTGCTTGAACTGTATCATGCCGAAGAGAATCCCATAGTCCATCCATGTCGATAAGTTTTGGATTTGCTCTATGCGGAAATTCCATTTTCCCGCTTTCCCTATTAAATGTGCCATATTGCGGTAGAAGGCGGTCTTGGACTTCTTCGTGAAAATATATAAGACGAGATTGAGATACTACGGCCGCTCGAAAATGATGCCAAGGTCGAGCTTCCTGGACTGGCACTCGTTTTCCCTCGACTACGAGAGTTACTGGTAGTTCTTTGAACGTTCGGGTATACTCCAGGGAGCCGAGCTTCTTAGTGGTCCCACTTTTCCGATCGCCCTGTAGACGACTTCTGAGTTCTATTTTGTCTGAAGGCAGATGCGGATTTCGTTCCGGATGTTCAATAAGCCAGTCTATTAGAGCGTCCCACACGGGGCCGCTTTGTAGTTCGAGTGCCTCAGCGAAATCGGGTGAATGGAAACGAATAAATCGTCCTGCACTGGCTTTCTTGAATGGGCCTATCGTCCCGTCTCGCTTTTGTTGCGGTATCCCCACCCGTTCGGCTTCGTCACCCGTCTCTTGCATCATCGTAGCATGGACAGCAAGTATGGCTCGTATATCGTCCGGTATGGCTTCTGAAATACGATCGGGGTGTTCTATCAGAGTGACATAATTCGTCTGTCCGTCTTCTCGAATAGTATTCAGCCATCGTCTTGATACGCGAGACAGATTCTTCCAGGCCGTTTGGAACGCCATTGTAAGTCGGCCGGTCATTGCATCGGACTTAGTAATTGCGGAATCCACGATTTCTACTGCCAAAGCCCCGGGAGTTGTTCGTCGAAGCGGAGTAGTTTCATCGGTCAAAGCAGCAAGTCCGGCATGAATTATGCTCGCTTCATCGGCAGTTGTTCTAATCCCACCAGCGATCAATCTCCCCATTACCTGTACGTCAAAGCCGCCTGATTCATCTCTTAGAATACGACGGACTTCATCGCCGAGATTTGTAGCTAAAACAGAAGTACCCTCACCGGGTACTAAGAGTGTATCCGGCCCGTCAAGCGGGTCCGGGCCGATTGGAATGGCTTCGACCTCGGCCGGGGTCTCGGTCTCCATTATCGCCATCTCTAGTTCGGCTTCACCAACGGGGGGGACAGCGGGCTCGATGGGCTCTGCCACTTCAGCAACCTTGGGAACCTCCGGGGTCAAATCCCCGTACGTCTCCCTGGCCTCTGTGAGCGTGTAGAATTTAGGATCGGCCCCGACATACACCCCTTCTATATCGGAGACCGAAACGTAGCTCTTGCCGGTGCTCTTAACCAGAGTGTCCCCGACAGTGCTCGAACCTCGGGTTTCTACATCGGGTTTAAACACCAGTACCACAGGGACTCCAGCACCACCGTAACTCAGAGCAGCCCCTGTTACATTTCCGCTGGCATTCGTCCACGACGCACTCACGCCTAGTTCGTTATCGATGGTCTCGTTGGGTTGTACTCCCAGCTTGGAGATACCCTCTAGCCCTCTCAAGGTGGTAGTATGCACCACGCGATTCGGAGGATACGAACGGGCCTTCATATCGATACGGATGTCGCCAAGGTCGGACACGGACGGCTTACTTTCCGGCCTGTAGTCATACACTGGAGCCTCGGTTTCCGTCACCTTGGGGGCCGCTTCAGCCTGGGCCTGTGTCATTACTTCGGCCGGGACTTCCGGAGCCCTAACCGGGGCCTCACCTTCCTGCCGTTTAAACGGTTTTACGACATCATCTACAACTTCAGTGACAGGCTGCTCAGCCAGCGGCTGACGTGGGGCAGCTTCCGTGGTCGCCCGCTCGGCTTGCACCACGCCCTCCAGCGGGGCCTGTTCTGCTGGATCGATCGTATGACTAGCCTGCGGGGCTATCTCGTGTGTCTGTGCCTGTGGCTGCCCTGCGGGTCCGAACTTGGAGACAGACGGGCCTTTCGACGTACCACCACCCCTAACGCCCCCAACGGGACCACCGATCGCAGCACCAATGGCGAACGACGCCAGGATACGTTCGATCTCTCCCGGCACCGGGCGTCCCATCTCAGCTAGAGCCTGGGCGGTGGTGGAGCCCGTGGCCTTAGCCTTGGCGTATGCCTCGCCCATGATCGCCGTCGTCTCTTGCAGGCCCTCTGTCGAGCCCTCGATGATCGCCCCGCGAATGGCCCGGATCAGTCGGCCACGCCCGCCGGGCACCTTACCGACGAACTCCCCGACCGCGATGGACTCCAGGACGGCGTTCACTGCACCCACCACCAGGGCCTGTTCTGACGCCAGCCCCCTCGCCTGCCCTATTGGTATGCCCATGTCCGTTAACTGTTCCAGAGATGAATCATATGCCGAGGCGGCTTCCAGGCTACCTATCCCACCTGAAACGATCACTTTCTGAAAGGCTTTGGTGGCCTTTGCACCCACCCCCACCGCCTTAGCAACAGCAGCAGCTTTAGCGGTAGTTCCAACAGCCGTTTTAGCCGCAACTCCGGCGGCAATTCCGGTAACAGCCCTACCGGCGGCTCCGACAGCGGCACCGCCGGCCATCATCAGGGCGAACTGTGGGATGTTCTCGCCTATTCTCGCGGCCCACCAGCGAGGGTTCGATGGCTCGAACACTTTGATGTCTTCGGACTGTTTAAACCTCTCAGCCTGCCCGGCCCCACGTTCACGGGCTCCAGCCCCAGAGGCATAGAACTGTGTGGCCATGTCATCATGCCCCATCTTCTCAGCGGCTTGGCCCAGGAGGTCGGAGTAGTACGACCTTGCATCAGCCTCAATCTTCTCATACCCGCGTGTCATCGCCACCATAGCCTCGCCGACGAATGTGCGTTTAAACTCAGACTTAAATGCTGGGATAACTCCGAAGCCCCCGGCATTTAGGACCTTGTTTATCTCCCGAATTGAAGCAACCTCGAATTCGTCGTCCCCCATATCGGGATACTGTTCCCTGAGTCTAGTGTTAATTGGAAGTCTGATCTCTTCGATACGCTTACGTTTGGCCTGTAGCAGTTGCTCCTGGAGTACACGCTCCATGAGCTTAGCCCGCTGTATATCCCAAGCTTCGGGCGGGGTCTCTTCGAACAGCTTTTTTCTTGCATGTTCCCGGAACGAGGGGACAGTTTTCATACGATCCCACTGTGCGTCTGTCACGTCTGGAGCACGGGTCTTATAAAGCTCGGCATCGGTGAGGCGATCTACCAGCTTACCAAACCGACGAGCAACTTCGTCTGTCGGGTCACTCCCTTGAATGAGAGGCCCTAAGCCCCCCCGAGTCTCTTGCTGCTGATGAGACAGCGTACGACTAAGTAGTGCTCTTAGGTCTGTCATATATCTATCCCATTATCTCGATTGCTGATTTAGCAGAAGGATTTCTGCCAGTCGTACTACGTCATCATTCGACGGGTTCCTTTGGCCCTGTCCTAAAAGATACAATCTAGCCTGGGCAAGTGCCTTCTTCTGAACAGCTACGCTCGGCTGACCGGCGAGCGTATCGGCTGGGCTCACTGCACCACCCGCTTCGTCAGTGGATACCTCTCTAGTCACCGGGTCCATCACAGCCCCACCGCCGCCAATGGTGGCCTCTTCGGCACGCTGTCGCTGCTCGATATCGGCCAAGGTCTGGGTTACTTTGTCAAGCTGGGCTTGATATCGTGCCCGTGCGTCCTTGTCCTTTGACGCCACCACATATTGGGATAAGTCACGACGGCTATCTTCATAGGGCCGTCGTTCACGTTCATAACGCTGACGAGTGAGCATAAGCTGCTGACCAGTAGAGATACCCGGCGTCTCTTCCTTGAAGGTGGACAGCCTGCCCCCGCCCATAACCCGGAGTTTGGCCCTGTCATATTCCTCCGGGGACATAGAGCCCCGCATAGTTTCAAGCTGTTGCATCTGGGCCTGTGTCTTCTGCTGCTCGACACCTTCTTTCCACTGCATACGTGTGAGCACGGAATCACCGATCGGACTCCGAACTTGCTGCCGGGCTGTCATGGTGCGTTCACGCCGTTCGGCGGCTGCTTCCTGGAGATCAAATGCCCGATCTTGGGCTTGCATACGAGCGGCGATCTCAGCATTCCGAGTAGCCGTCTGCATAGCCATCTGAGTGAAGGCTAAGTCAGCAGCCGCACCCTGTTCTTGTCGCTGACGTTCTCCAGCGGCTTGGGCGAGTCCCAACAATGCCCCAACGGGGGTATGACTGATTCTGATAGGCATATTTTATCTCCCAGAACCGCTACCGTAGGTTTCCAGAGAATACTGGGGCGGACATGGCAGGTCGTACTTTACCGTGTTTCAATCGTATATTATACGGTATCGGTATTCCTATCTTCTGGTATCGCTTGACCTCTTCCTCCCATGTCCATTCTTTTTTCGTCGGGGCTTGCCCGCCTTCAAAGCTAGCATCACGGGCAGCATCGGCAGCAGCAGCCTCTTCAGGACTCATACCTGTGAAGCCAACCTCGGCTCCCCCCGCTCTCGCGACATCAAGAGCAGTCTGCTCTCCTGCGGTGGGATCACGTTGGGATTCCGTCATAGATATCGTCCCCTCGCCCTGTTGTGACGGGTCCCACGGAGTCTGTCCCTTCGGAGCGTAGGACACAGAGCCGCCACCGCCCATGCCGCCGAAGAAACCGACTCCCCCACCGGGCGATAGACTAACGCGAGACGTACCGACACCGCCACCACCACCACTAACTCGACCACCGCCGCTGCCAGTAGGCATGGTGAGACCAGTGGCCCGACCAGTCTGCGGGTCTACGCCACCGCCGCCTCCACCACCGCCACCACGACCAGAGGATTTAAACGGTGTGCCAAATACCGAGCGACCTGCCATAGCCATAGGTCCAAGTGTCCTGGAGGTACGGGTGACACCACCACCACCACCACCAGCCGCACCCCCTCCACCAGCCGTTCCACCAGCGGCCTGGATCAGCGAAGCAAACATACTGAGATCAGGCCCCTCATCGAACCGGCCCTCGATTGCCCCGGCCTTCATGCCGCCGATCTGGGCTTCCATACCCGCCCGCTGAGTGAGCAAACCGGCTTGCTGGCCTGCGGTGCCCTCGGCTGCCGCCTGTCGTGCCCGCTCTTCGTCCGCTCGAATGCCTCGCATAGATGCCTGTCGAATTGTGGTACTTCCCAAACCACGACTGATAAGGTCCTGGGACGTAGAGGCACGAGCCTTGATGGCCTGCTCGCCAATACGAGTTTGGGCCGCTTCCCCCACCTGGGATAGAAGCTGCTGGGCCTGCCCGAACGTACCTTCGGCTCCTACTTGCTTACCGAGCGTATCGATCACGCTGAGTAGTTGCTGGTACCGTTCGAGATTGGCCGTGTTTGCCTTCTTCTGGGCGTCCTTAATCTGTTTGAATATAGCGTCAGTCGATGTCGGCATACTAGTGTTCCTTATTTCGCGTCGATCTGTCTGCTTCCAAGTGTGTCTACTTCGTAGTGTATACCTACCGTGGCTAGAAGTGCCTCCCCACCATACTCATTGGCACTGGCAGCTACGCGTTGGATCGTGAACAAGAACTGGTCTTCAACATCTATGTCTGTACCAACTATTGCCGCAAAGTTACTACGATAGAATCCATACCGTGCGGCTATCCCTGTCTCTACGGTTATGGTTGTCACTGCATCGAGTGTAGTTCCGCCTTGTTTCCCTATGGTGTATGTTAGCTGCCACTTCACATTGTCGGTACCCGCAGGGACTGCGATGCCCTGCCAATGCACATGAAAGACGATGTTGGAACCCTCTTTGTAATCATGCTGCATCTCGAAATTACCTGAAAGCCCTTCGCCTACAGCTATGCCGACCGTAGCTATACCCGTATCTGCCCCGACTTCATCAACGTAATTTGCTGTGCCCGGTTGGAGACCAGGAGGGCCAGACAGCGTTCCAGCCCCCATATTGACGTCTTTCCAAACAGTGTTCTGAAGTTCCAGAGTCTTTTGGGCACCGCAAGTGATCTCCAGATCAGACGGAGCGATCAGGCTTGTATCAATGTTCCCGTCAACTCCGTCGTAGTGTACGAGCATATCCTGCCCGATACCTAGCGTGAGCCCGATGATGTCCGAGGCAATTACGACACCGTAATTAACGGCCCCCCGAGTTTGGTCTGTCATCCAGATACCGGCCTGAACACCCACTGTTTCGGTAGAGCTTCCAGACTTACTGGGATTGTCAATGAAGATACCGTACCAGGACCCGACAGCCCCGGCAGAATTAGCGTTTAAACTACCGGCGACGTAAATCGCCCTAACATTGACGAACGCACCTGCCGTATGACGAATCTGGGGCTGCGTATAAAACCCAATGAGATTCGACAGATTCCATCCTAGCGATGTCGTAAGCGGGTACGCCGCCACGGCATTGATCGTCATTGTCGAATCCTGGGTGGGATTTCCGTAACACTTGAAGTCCATCCCAAACTTCGTACCAGACGTATCGGAGTAAATCTTCTGAACCTTGATCGCCGAGGCAACGGAAGCTGCGATACCGAGCCCAATGCGATCAGCCCTCATGGCGTTGCCATTCGACGTAATGGTGCCGGTAGTTAGAAGGTTCTCCGAAGCATTCGTCCAATCAATGTGCTCGTTGGCATCGACATCAGCTATGCCGTCATGACTGATGGTGCCCTCAAAGTTGGCGAAGGTGATCTTGTTCGGGCCGTCAGTCAGATCGTGGAATGGAACCCAGTCACCGGCAGCGATAGTGTCGGTCGTCAAGCCAAGTATATCCAAAACCAGATCGGTTCCGGATAGCGTCAGCCCCGTACCGTAGTTTAAACCTACGCCGCTGGAGTCTACGAACACGGGGTCTTGGACAGTGATGGTAAATAGCCCATCGTCACCGATCTCCAGGCCGTCCCCGAGCAGCAACTCGAAACCGGCCCCCAGGGCCATAGCGTTGCGTCTCTCCCGCTGGGAACTTCGCGGGAGTCTTGACATACCCTTCAGACCCATCAGAGATGCCCCTTCCTGGTCTTCCCGGCTGCGGCCAGGACGCCTGTGGCCGACTCAAAGGCCCATCGGTAGCCCGAGTCCGAACTGTTCGACAGACGGATACGTATAGCATTACCCGTCACTCTCTGCCTGACAGACGAATTCCTACCGCCCTCCAGTGTAACTGTGTACCGGGGTACCGTCTCGTCCAAGACCTTTTGAACAGTCTCGTCTGCGTATACCTGGAGAGTGACCGGGTTCGAATCCTCCCCTAATAGCACGGTGAGTTCGATCAATCGAACATTCACTAGGTCCCCGGCGGGTACTATCGGTGTGAACTCTACATGGCTCGCTATCGCCGTACCGTCATCGGTGGCGGAACCATTGTCAATGTACCTGATGAATGAGTCGAAGCATCCTATAAGAATGGCCCGATCGTCAGGATCATCAGCGTCGAAGATGCTCACTGCCGTAGGACCAAAAGCTGTGGGGAGTTGGTCCGGCCAGAAGCTCTCTGTACGCTGGTCCCAGAAGTAATGAGTCGGGGCCGTGCTGGGTTCATCGTTCGGTGTGAAGTAGATGTGAACCCCTATGTGGTCGTTGTCCCACAGAAGACGTACGTTGGACGTGACGTAGTTAATGTCCCCAAACGTCTTGTCCAATTTGTTCCGACTCAGATTCTCCAGACTGGTGGCCCCCGCACCTAACCTCCACAGACTCCCAGAGCCGAAGAAGTACAGGTTCCCATCGGGGTCCCAGGCGAAGGCTTCCGGACCAGCAATTCCCGTTTGATAGCTGAGATTGTCCAGTACACCACCGGATGCTGGATCACCACGCATAACCCAGAGCGTGTGGTCGCCCCCGATGACTAGCATGTCATCGCTGTACGGGGCCAGAGCCGTCACGATGTCGCCCAGCTTCCCGGCGTCCGTGCTCGTCCCTGCAACGGCCTGTGTGGCCGAGACCGTAGTGGGGCTATAGTCCCAATCGTACGGGTCATCGACCGCTGACATGAACCAGTTATGGGGGTCTGTCTGGAGACCGGCCAGAACTATTCGCCCCCGATACAAGGCAATGAGCTTACAGGCGTTCGTGGCCTCTGCGAGTGTGCCGTCAGCAGTGCTGTCCGGGATAGTTTGGTCTACGGTGATGATTGTCGGGCTGGTGCCGCTGGTACTGGCTACGGTATATGCCCCGTCATTTAACGTGGAACCCGAAACCTCGATGTAGTCCCCATCCGACAGGGAGGAAAGGTCCTCAGACACTTCGAACGTCTTTGCTCCTGTGACCACCGCGTCGATATCGTACTCTGTCGCTTCACTCTTCGCACTCACCGGTAGGACACCGGCCGTGGTAGCTTCCCAATCACTGACAGAATGTGCGGCGGGATTGTACCTAGCGTAGTTGATCGCCGTACCATCACACCCGAACGCCTGACTGAATCCCTCTTGCAGTGCCACTCTTCCAGCAGTGATGAACTCGACCGTTTCCGTTACGGCCTCAGAAAGTTCCCCGCCGGACGCTGCTGCGTACACCCGCCCACCGCTAACCGTGACGAGTTTCGTAGTCCTGGCCGATACCGGGCTGATCCCAGTATAAACCGAGAAGTCATCAAAAGTCCAATCTGTACCAGCGACCCATTGACTTACAAGAAATCCTATATCAGTGTTGCTACTTAATGTTGACGTTGTTTTCTCTACAACTTTCACGTCATCAATCCACACACTAATATGATTTCCCGCCACACGAACTTCAACTTTATGTTCGGACGCCCAGAAATCTGCCGGATAACCTAGGTCTGTATCGAGATCGACAAATGCCGAGTTGCCATTTCCCGCTGAAATACCTGCGGTACCCTGTTCATCATTAGCGAAATGGGCTACTCCAGCCAGAATATAATCGGAGCCACTAATAGGCGAACTCGACGGATCACCCGCCCGAAGGATGGCCGTAGCTACTAAGACATGACCGGCCCCGCCTGCTTCAGCAGTATTTTGTTGGACATTAAATCGTATGACGTAATTGCTTCCGGGGGTTATAGCGTCCTTTATCATTCCGCATCGGGAATTATCACCCGCCCAATCTTCACCATTAACGGCGTTATCTTTGATTATGGGGCCGTTGACTGTACTAGCCAGATCAGCACTATTAGAAACAGAAGTGAACGGTGCGGAAATTTGGATTCTATCAAACAAGTACCAATGCGTGGTGTCCAACACCCCATCGTCCTGAGTGAACGACTCGGAGAACAACAACTGATCGGCCACCACTGAATCCGGATCGAACGCCTGCGTAACCTGGATGATGGCCTGGATGGGATTACTCCCGTTCACGGCGGAACTGAAATAATCAGTATGCCCGCCACGCTGCCCGCCCCGAAGCCTACGGAGGATCGGATCATGGGGCCGGACGTTCAGGGCGTCAGACGACGTGCCTTTCGGCTGTCGCCTGAACGCCCAGTTCTCATCGATGCCCTTAAAGGGGAACGTGATCTCTATTGGCTGTCTCTTAGCCATGAGAGGTCCTCACCTAGTCGTTTAAACTATCAACCGATATCCCGGAAGCGATCGTCGTCGTTGTACGCGGCGAGCCCACCAAACCAGAGCAGGTCGATACCGAGCAGAATCAACTCAGTAGAGTCGCTGTTGTTCGCGTCCAACGTGAGCTTGATATGGTCGCCCGGCTGGTAGCCACTGCCACTGAGGTCGAGAACGGACTCTCGGACAAGAGCCCCGGTCGAAGCCGTTGCGGTCTCGGCCACCGCTGTCCTCGTCGTGTTGTCTACAGCCGCTCCGTCTCGATGCAGGGCCTGGGCTGTGGTGACGCCCATGTCGGTAGTGAAAGCAGAATCGGCTGCGGGCAGCAAATGGAGACGCAAGGCACAGATATCCCTGGCCGTATCGTAGTCCTGCGGGATATTGAAATCCAGGAACGCGGTCTCGCCGTCATCGAACTGGATGCCCTCTGTTACCCAGGTAGGGGCGTCACCAGTAACGAGCGGGTTGTAGTCATCGGACGCCCGAATATGTCCATTCAATGCAAGTTCCATTTCCTTAATGTACCCATCACCTGTAACAAAGGCGTTTACTCGCTTGAGAAAGTTTGCCTCATTCATTGTTTAAACCCTCGTCAGTCCAACGTGACGGTTGGCCGTCTCTGGAAGGACCGGAAGTTGTGTTGACTTACGGAAACGGTACGATTCATGCTACCCAAACGTCGCGGAGCTTGT
>SDBT01011806.1_pt1 | contig 14034 bp, 10 predicted proteins | sample 2277101 | NCBI WGS metagenome assembly SDBT01 (sample SAMN10404973, study PRJNA504765) | marine sediment metagenome | isolation source: marine sediment core GS10_PC15, 103 cmbsf | place: Arctic Ocean: Southern Knipovich Ridge | collected 2010 | reverse complement strand
TAATCAACAAAATCGTTGAAAAATTAAAATTCTTATTAAAGGAAAAAGCAAATCAATTAAATCTAGAATATACCGTAATCGAACCTCAAGGTTCTACTGGAATTAAACAAACTCAGTTAAGAGAAGATTTCGATATTGATTTATTTGTTGGATTAAATTATGATTTGTATTCATATAAATACGAAGGATTGAGTAAAAATAAATTAAAAAAAGCTTCTAAAAAAGATTTTTTAGACCTTTGCAATAATTGGATAATTAAATCTTTGACTACGAAAGAATTTCAAAACCCACGTCTGTTATACGCTGAACACCCTTATGTAACCGTGGATTATATTACCAAAAACACCAAATTGAAAATGGATATTGTGCTTTACTTTGATCTCAATTTAAAATTTATAGAAAAAAATGGCCCTATAACTGCTGTTGATAGATCACCGTGGCATGGACGATTCATACGTGATAATTTAACATCAGAACAAAAAAACGATGTACGATTATTAAAACAATTTTTTAAAGCTTGCCATAGCTATGGTGATAAAAGCGCTTTAGGAAAAGTTGGATTTATTGGGTATAGCGCTGAGTTGTTAATTTATCATTATAAAAACATTCAAAATCTATTTGAAAATTTTAATAATTTAAAGGAAAATCCTTTAGACTATTTTAATAGAAGCATAGAAGATTTAGAAAAGATAATTCATTTTCGAAACGATTATCTTATTATCACTGATCCAATTGATAAAAATAGGAATGTAGCATCGGCAATATCAGAAAAGGCATATAAATATTGTAATCAAAGAGTAAAAAACTTCTTAAACAAACCAAATATTGACTTTTTTAAAATAAATCCTATACCAGAAGTGGACTTATCTAATTTAGAAGATCATTTACTTTCTAAAATCTATATAATTGAACTTAACAACAAGGAAAAGAATATTCATTATACAATAAATAGAGATAAATTATATTCTTTAGGATTAAGTATTAAGGCAAAAGCAGAAAAGGAATTTTCGCACTCAGAACGATTTGGTAAAATTAAATTCGAAGTTTATTTTGAAGATGAAAATAATGAATATAATTTAGCGATTTATAGCGAAAAATCAGAAATCTCAAAAACTTATTTACGAAAAGGTCCTCCCGTAAAAGACAAATTTCATGCAGAAAAGTTTAAAGTGAAAAATCCAATTTTTAAAGTGAAAAACAATATTTTATGGGTTGAGGAACAAAGAGATTATACTGAATTTTTAAAATTCTTAAAGGATTTCGTTGAAGATAAAATTCCGGAGAATTTTGAAATCGTAAATATTTCTAAATCTTTAAATGTAAAAACTACTTTAGGTAGAAGAGCAGTATATATATTAAAAAATATGGTTCTACCTTTCTACTTAATTTAAAATTAATTTGAATGTTTTCCTGACGAATAAAAAAAGAATTAGAGATATTCTTATAAAATCAAAAATAAATTATGGCTTTAAAAAAAAAAATAAAAGAAACATAATTAATTATATTACAAAAAAGAATAAGGTAAATTTAAATGGATTTTGAAAAATTAACTGAGCTTATTATTGAACTAGAATTTGATGATATAGCAGATGCCATAAAGGAAGCACTTGATGTAGACGCCAAAGATCCTTTTGATATTTTAAATGCGTTAACTAAAGGAATGGATGAAGTAGGTCGCCGTTATGAAATAGAAGAATATTATTTAACAGAATTGGTTCTTGCTGGAGAAACTATGAAAGAAGCGTTTAAAGTCTTAAGACCTGCCCTATCTGCTTTAGATAAATCTAAGGAAAAAGTAAAGATTATTTTAGCTACTGTTAAAGGAGATAATCATGATATAGGAAAAAACCTTTTGGGTTCAATGCTTTTGACTTCAGGGTTTGAATTACTTGATATGGGCATGGATGTCGACGCAAATTTAATTGTAGATAAAGTGAAAGAAACAGGAGCAAAAGTAATAGCTCTAAGTTCTTTACTCACAATGACTGTAAAACAAATAACAACTGTACACGAAGCTCTAAGAGCTGCTGGAATTCGAGACAAAGTGAAAATAATTGTTGGTGGAGCACCTTTAAATATGGAACTTGCTAAGGATCTTGGTGCCGATGATTTTGCCGATGATGCTATTGATGGTGTCAGACATATTAAAGAGTTAGCTAAATCGTAACTTTAATAAAATTAATTTTTTTTTAAAAATTAAAAGTTATTAAAATTTATTGACCAATTGATATTAAATATAAGAAAAACTTTGATTTTTATATGAATTGTAGAGAACGAGTATTAACAGCATTAAACTTAGAAGAAGCTGATAGAGTTCCATGTCATACAATTTTGATCGATGCAAATAATGTTGATAAAATTTTAGGAAAACCTCCAATCAGCGATTTTGACACATTAGAACAAATTAAACGGGATAATCCAGATAATTGGGCAGAGGAAATGAGCAATTTACTTGAAGCTGTCGAAACTTCGATTTTCTCTCGATGTGTAGAAGCAGCTGTTGAGATCGGTTTAGATTGTATGCAAGTTGGAATTGTCCCCGTAGAATTCTTAGGCACGTCAAATGATAAAAGAGACCTCTTGAAAGATATCTTCGGGCGAGTTTGGGAAGTTCGTAATAATGAAGGTAATTTTAATCCTTACTATTTACATGGAACAATAAATTCCATTGAAAAATGGAATGATCTAAAAGAAAATATTGAAGGCCCATTGACAGATAAATATAAAAAAATAGTTAAAAAATTTTATAGAAGGATTAATAAAAAACACAAAGACAAAATTTTCGTAGCTGTGACGAATGATTTGGCTGGAGTTTTTGAAAGTGCATCCCAAGGATTAGGTATGACTTTTTATGCCAAGATGTTGCATAAAAATCCTAAATTTATAAAAGAAGTACATGAAGTAATAGCACACTTTACTGCCGAATGTTATAAGAGTTATATGGAAGCTGGTGCTGAACTTTTCATCGAGTCAGGGGATCTTGCATATAAAACAGGCCCAATGATGAGTCCAAAAAAATTCACAGAGTTACTTTTACCTGCCTATAGAATAATAACAGATACAGTACATGAAGGAGGAAAAAAAATAGTTCTTCACACTGATGGACAAGTAACGCCACTATTAGATTTCGTAGTTAATTGCGGGTTTGACGGATTACAAAGCCTTGAGCCTACTGCTGGAGTCGATTTAGCTTTAGTTAAGAAGAAGGTTGGTGATAAGCTCTGTCTAATGGGCAATATAGATGTCGCCCACGATCTTGTGTATGGAACTAAAGAAGAGGTCTATAATGCAGTGAAATATGCCATAAAAACTGGGGGTCCAAGAGGAGGTTTTATTGTGTCTGCTGCTAACATGCATCCAGGAGTAAAAGTCCAAAATTTAAAATGGATGGTAGAAGCGACAAAAGAATATGGAAATTATCCCTTAAATCTCTAATTTTTAAGTAATTTTATTTATTTTCTACTAATTAGATATTTATCTATTGTATTTGTAGATTCTGAAAATTTTTGATAAATTTTAACTTCTACTACCGGTAAATTTTCACATATTATTTTGTTTAAGACTTTATTATCAATTTTAGAATTTTTAAGAGGTTTTTTTCCTTTCAATATTAAATATAAAATAGGCATATTCGAATCTGATGGTTTTAAATCTGTTTTTAGATATTTCAAAGAAGATTTTAATCTTTGAAATATGAAATTGTTTATTTTATATTTATTTCTGAGTTGGTGTGGAAAGTGTATTGTATCCCAAATATATTTTCTGTTATTTAAACGAATAAAATGGACCCGTTTAGAGTAATTCTTCTCGATAAAGACCTCTACTAGGAAAATTCCACGCTTATATGAAGAATCCACTGAACAAACGGCTTCAGAAGATCCTGGATTATAAATCCATTGATTTAAAGTAAATTGCTTATGATAATGGCCTAATGCCAAGTAATCGACTCGGTCTTTTAAAATTTGAACTTTTTCCAATTTAACACCAGGGACATTTTCAATTTGCCCCTTGATACCAAAATGCTGTAAAAGAATATGAAAAAGTCCATCATTTCTGATAGCTTCTTTAATTTTTGGTAAGTAAATCTCTGGATCTTGCCCAAGATAACAATTTCCATAAATTATAGCTGATTTTATCTTAATTTTTCCACCTTTCCCTAACTTAAAGTTATAAGTAGGGAACATTTTCTCTGGTTCTGCCTCAATATCAGTATCAAGAAGAATTATTAATCCCAAACCTGCTAATAATTTTAACCATGATTGCCCTCGTTGATCAAATCTAACTCCTCTTGAAAATTTTCTAATGTCATGATTCCCTTCTATAGCAATTATAGGAATTGTTCCATTTGTGCATAATTTAAAATTTTTTAGGACATTAACAATTTTAGTGAGTTTTCCTGGTAACATTTCTAAGGATGTGAAGATATCACCTCCTAATATTATAAAATCAACTTGATTTTTGATAGCTAAAGATAAAATCTCCTCCAATGCTCTAATAAAATCGTCTGAGCGATGAGAATTGCTGTACTGATGAGATCCTAGATGAATATCGCTAGCATGGATAAATTTTACAAATTGATCACATTTTTTGGGGACTATTTCAGAAGATCTAAGTAAATCAGAATTATTAATAGATGTCATGGATTAAAAAATAAATAAATTATAATGGTTTTTAAATTGGAAAAGTCCTTAAAAATAGTAAAAAATTATAACTTAGCACAGATCTTTTACTCTAAATCTAAAAGAATTAACACTTCATAGCCTAAATACATAAAATTTTTATCTTTTCTCTCATTTATATCTGTAATAAATACATAAGAATTTAGTTAAAGTGATAATATCATGGTAAAAGTAAAAAACCCAGAGGAGATCAGTCAACTTGTAACGAAAGGTTCATACGAGAAAAAACGGATCTTTTCGATTGTAGCGCATATTGATCATGGGAAAACTACAGCTTCTGATTATCTTTTAAGGCGAGCAGGACTAATGAGGGAGGAAGATGCGGGGCAACTTCAGATGACTGATAGTGATGACGAGGAGCAGGCAAGAGGTATTACTATATTCACGAGTGTTGTACTGCTCACTTTTAACGATTCAAGAACGCCGGATGATGAAGAGGCTTATATTCTGCAGATTAATGACACTCCTGGACACATTTCATTTACTGGTGAAGTATCAAGAGCTCTAAGAGGTAGCGATGGAGCAATCATCTTGGTGGATGCTTTAGAAGGGATAATGACTCAAACTGAAACAAATATTAGATTAGCTGTTGGAGAGGAATATTGTAAACCAGTTTTATTTATTAATAAAGTTGATAGACTTATTAGCGAACTTAAACTTAGTCCGCAAGACACATTTTCTAAAATAGATAAAATTTCTAAAGAAGTTAATGCACTAATTAAGAAAGTAAGACCTGAGGGTTCAAGTTGGACTGTTGATTTTTCAAAGAATTCTGTAACCGTGGGATCTGCTAAACATGGTTGGGGTTTTACATATGAAATTTTGCTTGAGAAAAAGCTTAAACCTCAAGATGTTTTTGCTAAGTATAATGAGGGAGATATTCAATGGCTTAGGGAAAATTTACCATTGGACGAACCAATGTTAAGAATGGTCGTTGATCATTTACCAAACCCCGTATATGCTGCTAAATATAGAATCCCTCATATCTGGAGGGGCGACTTGAAATCCGAGTTAGGCCAAGCTCTTCAAAAGAGCGACCCAAACGGACCACTTACAGGGATGATTACAAAAATTTTCCTGGACCCAAAACGTAACTTCCAAGCGACTTTGATTGGACGAGTGTTTTCTGGCACATTTAATCTTTCAGATTCGATTTATCTAGTCAATACTATGAAAACAAGCAGAATAAAAAGGCTAGGTGTTATGGAAATAACGGATATTTTGGATATTCCAAGAATTCCTGCAGGAAATCTATTTGCACTTTATGGATTTATCTGTCCATCTGGAGAAACATTTGTTGCTGCTGATACTGTTCCAAAAAGTAGAGATGAGAAAAAACTATTACCATCTTTTGAAAAAATTCAATATGCTTGCGAAGCTGTCGTGTCAAGAAGTATTAAACCTCACGATCCTCATGAGATTGAAAAATTAGATGCAGTTGTAAAGAAGTGGCTTCAAGCAGATCCAACTGCTCAGTATAAAAGGAATGAAGAATCAGGAGAATTTATTCTAAGTGGTATAGATCCTCTCCAAATTGAGATCCTTACTAAAAGAATAAATATCCAAGTTAAAATTCTCATTGGAGAACCAATAATTGTCTATAGAGAAAAAATTGTGCAGAAAAGTCCTCTTTGTCATACCAAATCTGCTAATGCTCATAATAGAGTATTATTATACATAGAACCACTAGATGAGACAACAGAAAAATTAATTGATGCTGGAACGATAAATGATTTACAAAATGACAAAGATAGGGCAAAAATTCTTAGAGAAGAAGCTGGTTGGGATGCAAAAGAAGCAAGACGGATTGTAGACGTCTTTCAAGGAAGTCTCTTAGTAAATGGTACATCTGGATTACAGAGATTTGACAAAATAAAAAATTACTTCTCAACAGCATTTAGAAATTGGCTAGGAGAATGTATATTAGCAAAGGAACCGGCAACTGGAGTAAAGGTTGTTTTTACAGATATGGTCATTCATGAAGACACACGTCATACAGGATTTGGTCAAATTCAGGGCATGGTGTTTTCAGCACTATCTCTTTGTTTTCTAGATGCAGATCCTCATCTATTCGAACCTGTACAAAAAATTGATATAAAAACTCCTCAGGGTTCTGAAGGAGGAATTACAACGATTATTACAAAACGTCGAGGAAGAATATCAAATGTTATTATTGAAGGTGAATACGTAAGAGTTCAAGGGCAAATACCTGCAGCTGAAACTCTAGGGATTGCTGATGATATTAGAGGCTCAACCCAAGGACGCGCATTCTTTGGATATGAATTTTTAGGCTTTGAAAAGGTACCCACAAATGTGGAAAAAGACCTTATACTAGAAATTCGGAAGCGGAAAGGATTGCCCGAGGAAATGCCAAGTGAAAAGAGTTGGGAAAGGTTTATTTACAAAAGAACTTAATTTATTGTTATTTTTTTTTCTTAATTTTCTTAATAAATTATTGTGAGATTTTGAAAATACTTTAAATAATTTTCAGATTTATAGATTAAAGATTGTTTTTAGCTCTTTAACATGATCTACTAAAATATCTGGATTATTTTCCAATAATGTTTCTTTTTGTGCAAGACCACTTGCCACACATATCATTTTAACATTAGCAGCTTTCCCTGCTAAAATATCAGTAGTCATATCACCTATAAAAAGTGCTTCCGAAGGGATTAAATTCCATTTTTTAAGAATTAATTGAATTCCTTCAGGGTTCGGTTTTACTTCAGTCACATCATTAAAACCAATAATAACCTCGAAAAATTTTGAAAGATTAAACTTCTCTAAAACATCTTCTGCATAAGAACTTTTGTTATTAGTTAATATTGCCAATTTTACTTTTTTAGATAATTTTGAAATTGTCTCATCTACGCCTTCAAAAATACTAGCCTCTTCCCTATATTTGTTGAACTGATTGAAAAGAAAAATAGCTATACGCATTTTTTTAAAGTATTTTAATCCTTCTAATGCTTTAATTTCTTTTAACAAATCATAGGAATTTAAAATAATTTGAGGTACCGGATAATTTTGAATTTCTTCTATAAGATGAGCTATTTCTTGAAGGACATCATCCTTATTAACTCGTAAATTATATTTTTCTACACCATCTTCAACTGCTTTGTCTATTGCTTCAGTAATATCGTATATTACTCCGTCGAGATCGAATATAATTGCTTTATAATTATCTAGATTAATTTTATCCATTATAAAAAGATTTAATGCATAAATTAATATTAAGTTTAAGTATATGAATATTAAAATTTAAAGAATTAAAGAATTATTAATGTTATTAGAAGATTACTTAAATGTGCTAAGAAAATTGTCCTAGTGATAATTAGTGGATGAAGAAAAAAAAAAAATTGATGATGATTTGCAGGCATATATAAAAGAGATTGAAATCCTCGAAACTGATTTTTCTGACCTTGATGATCTGGATTTAGAAGAACTTCAAGAAATGCAGGAAGCAATTGCGAAGGTTAAGGAGGAAGAAGAAATATCTGTTAAAGAGATAGAAATTGAATCTGAAAAAAAGATTATCGGAGTAGAAACTGATCAAAGGGATAAGACAGATTACCTTGAAAAACAACAAGAAATGATTAGTGATTTTTCAGATATCGATGAAATCGATTTTGATGAGTTAAGAGAAATGAAACAAGCTATTGAAATTGTCAAGCAAGAAGAACTAGATGACTTAACTGAAGCTAAACATCTCCCCTCTCAAACAATCTCCACAGATTTAGAAGATAAAATTAAACAAGAATTATTAAAAAGAAAAGAAAAGGTAAAAGAAGAAATAGTCACCAAAGAGAAATTTTTAGAATACGTTAAAAATAAACGTAATAAGATATGGTATCATGCACTTTATTATTTAGTTTATAACGTAGAAGATTACATTGCTAGCAAATCTTTGCTATATGATGTACTAAAAGAAGTAACAAGCAAAAGTGCTATTGACCCCATTCCTGAACATCAGTTTTATTTTGGTTTAGGTTATGTATTACGACTTTCATTAAATGGTAAAAAGATTATTCGCTATATGAAGGGGGGGAAATTAAAAGTTAACGTTAATATAAATGAGTTAAAAGAGATCTTAGAAGACACTGGAGGACCAATAAGTACTAGACCAATAATCGCTGATGATGAAAAGAAAAAAATGTTCAAAGATTTTCTTAAGGATGATTTTTTAGATATTTAAATGTAATATTATAAGTAAAATGAAAGAAAAACCATCATTACTAATAATTGGAAATTCTAATGTTGGAAAGAGTTCTATAACTAAGCTTTTACTAAATTTGGCAAAATTTAAGGGAAAAACTGGTAAAAGTCCAGGTAGTACTTTAATAATAAGAGCAATTTCACAACCAAAACTACCGTATCAAATTGTAGATTTACCTGGATTTGGTTATATGAAACACTCGAGCCGTAGACGGGAAGAACATATTAAAAAACAAATTGTAATTCACATTGAAAAATATCATAAAGATTATTTTTTCGGTTTAGTAGTAATTAATATCCTTAGAATAGATGATGAAATTACAAAATATCATATTAAAAATAGAGATACAATACCCCTGAGTATTGAATTAATTCAATTTCTTCTAGAATATGAGATACCCATCTTAACTGTTATTAACAAAATAGATAAGGTCTCTTCTATCCATAAAAAAAGAATTATTAAATTATTTATTGATGCAGCTAAAGATTATGGATTAAACTTCAAAAATTTAGAGACAACTACTAATGTGAGAGAGGATTTGAATTATCTCGAATTATCAGCTTTAAAAAAAACTAATATCGGAAAATTGAAAAAGGTACTTCAAACTCAACTCATTCTTTCAAAAAGAGATTCTTCATGAAGCTTGGTAAATAAAACTGTTTAAAAAGTTGAATGCACTAAAAATTAAAATTATTCGACTAATAACCAATTTAATGAAAAGATAAAATCTAATTACGAGAATACCCTAAATTTATTAGAAAATGATCTTTGTAAGATAAAACCCCCTTAATGAAAATTATGAAGTATGTAATTTTAGTATGTGATGGAGCTGCAGATTGGCCAGATGAGAGTTTAGGTTGGAAAACAGTTTTAGAAGTAGCTAAGACCCCCTCCATGGATTGGATCTCAACTAATGGTCAAATGGGATTATTAAAGACAATTCCTGACGGTAGTTCATCAGGAAGTGGGGTGGCAAATATGACTATTTTAGGTTATCAACCTGAAAAAGATTTTACCGGCCGCGGACCGTTCGAAGCTCTTAGTGCTGGAGTAGATTTAAAAGAAAATGATATAGTATTTAGATGCAATATAATCAATATACAAGATGGTGTTATTACTGACTATTCTTCGGGGCATATTTCAACGGCGGAATCAAAACCTTTAATCGATTCTCTTCAAGATCATTTCTATACAACCGGTGCTAATTTTTCTTCTGGTGTTCAATATCGTCACATTCTTCTACTGGATGGCAACAATTATTCTTCAAAAATTCATTTAGTTGCTCCTCATGATCAGATTGGACAGCCATATAAGGACTTTTTAGTAACACCTATAGATCCATATGACGTGGAAGCAAAAAGGACCGCCACTTACCTAAATCATCTGATCGAAGAAAGTTATGAAACCCTAGCAAATCATAGTATTAATAAGCAAAGGGCAATTGAAGGAAAAATTGTGGCAAACTACATTTGGCCTTGGGGGATGGGAACAAAACCAAAAATTGAATCTTTTAAAAATAAATATGGGTTAGAGGGTGCTGTAATTTCCGCAGTAGACTTAATATTTGGTATAGGGATTGCTGCGGGACTTGAGCCAATTCACGTAGAGGGTGCTACTGGCTTACCTGATACAAACTATCAAGGAAAGGTAACTGCCGCTTTAGAACAACTTAAAATGAAGGATTTTGTCTACTTACACATAGAAGCTATTGATGAAATGGCTCATTCTGGTGATCCACAGAAGAAAATTGCCGCAATCGAGGATTTTGATCGAGAAATTGTCAAACCCTTCATTGAAGCAGAAAAAGAATTTAATAATGAACTAGTAATTGTAATATTACCAGATCATCCAACACCTTGCGAAATACGAACTCATTCAAATGATCCAGTCCCATTTGCATTATATAATCCCCAAAAAGAAATTGGAGAAAAAAAGCTACGATTGTTTTCAGAAAAATCTGGAAAAGAAGGAGAATTAGGGCTAATTGAGGATGGACATGAATTCATGAAGCTCATTCTAAGTCAAATTTAAGGAGCAGAAATAATAGGACTTTTAATTTTTTCCCAATTTACTGCAAATAAGAAATCTCGGCTTGGTTTATTCTTATAGATAAGGTGAAAATTGCCTAACTCTTCAAAACGATGCACAATTTTTTTTAAATAGTTATAGTCTGGGAAATACTCTTGGACAGGCTTTTTACTCTTAATTCTATCTTTAATTAAGAGGGCTTTGGCTTGTAAAGTAAATCCTTTTATTTCAAAGAAGTTAGGGTTTGCCTTTTCAATAATCTTTACATATTCTTTTATCAATTTCTCATTTAGATTTAAGTTTAGGTCCTTTACAGCAGTTAGTCTTACAAGGGTTCTACAATTTAAAGATTCTATTAAACCCATTGTATTCATGATATTGTTCCATCCGTTTTTAATCATTGGGCGACAAATTCTTTTATAAACATTTTCATTATGAGCAGGGAGAGTAAAATATAATTGGGATGGTAATGGGTCTAAATTTTCTATTTTTTCTGGTAAAGTGCTATTTGTCACAATAAAAGTGGTCATACCGCGTTTCTTAAATTCTTCCACAAGTCCCGACATCAAAGGATATAATATTTATAGAAATAAGATAATTTCAAAATAAAAAAACCCAAAGTCGTATTAAAACGATATCATTTTAGTAATTACATCATAACCCTTTTTTGTTAAAAAATAGACTTTTTCATTTGATCCACCATATCTTAATAAAGAAATTAATTTCATATCACTTAATTTTCGGCTAAAACGTTTTGTCTGTGGATCGTTAAGACAATTGGATAATTCCTTATTTGTATATTCATTAATATTATTCATTTTAATAATATTAAATACACATAGTAATGCTCTTTTCCATGCTTTATCAAGAGTAAATTCCATTAATATTGGATATAATCTTTTATTCTTAACTATATTAAATTTCTGAATATTATTTACTAATGTAGTATATTCATTTTTAGCTAATTTTCCTTTGATCTTTCCAAGAATTTCTACTGAATATTTGAAAAATTGATGGGAAGTTAATAATTCATGACAATTTTTACACAAACATAGACACCTTTCCTTTAATAACATAGTTATAATTTCCTTTATATTGAGTTGACTTATATTTTTCCATCGTAATTTTTCTTCTGTCAAGTTAGGATCAATATGATGGAATTCAAGACAAGGAAGATTATTATGTATCGTTTTTTTTCCACATCCAGCACACCTACCATTATATAGATAATTGATAACAATTCTTTTTTTCATCCAATATTTAATATAAGAAGTGCCTCCTTTGAGATGATATTTCTTTCTTAACTCTGATATTTTAGTTTCAATTTCTTTCATAGTATAATTATATAAATTTGGATCAAGAATAATTTTTTTAAAACGATTAAAAACGCTAGCGTGTATTAATTTCTGACAGTTAAAGCATACTAACTCAACTTTCTCTTTCTCAAGTATTCTTATAATTGTGTTATAATCATATGAATTAACACTATTCCACGTAAATTTTTTTATTGAACGATCAAGATGGTGAAATGTAAGACAGGGTAATTTAATTGTATAAATCCCACATTTAACACATTTTCCCGATTTATATCTCCCTTCATATATTTTAGTAATAACTTTTAATTTCTTAATAGAATGTTTAATAGCGAAATGTTTGTTCGTGCATTCCTTGCATATAGCATGAAGGTTATTTTTTTTATCTTTACTAAATTCTTTATGTAATTTTCTTTTATGGCATTTACTACATTCTCTGTATATGCCATCATCAAATACCCTTTTTGCCTTTCTTTTTTGAATATTAAACTCTGGGATATTTTCATTTAAATACTCAACAAGATTTTTAATAATCCTTTTTAGAGAATCAACTGGACTACCGAAATTAAATCCATCTTTTACCAAATCTTTACAAAAAGCTGTAACATCTAAAATCTCACCTTTATTGACAATAATCAATTTATTAGTGATTTCAGTAAGATCTTCTAAATATTTTCGTAAAATTTCCTCAATGTTAGGATCTTGGAATTTAATGTGAAGATAAGATAGAAGATTATTTTTTATTAGTTCTTTTATCCATTCTTGAGAACTATCTTTGTTTTTAATGGCTAAAACAAGAGTGTCTACTATCTGTTCTTTTGTTAAATTTAGCTCAGAATTTTTAAGAAAGTAAGTAGCTTTAGATAAGATATGCCGAATTATATTTGGAAATTGTAGTATTCTCCCGTCTTTAATGCGTATTTTTATGATGATGTGAGAATTATCTTTTTTTTTTCCAAATTTGGTTTTATTCGGTTGCTGGGTGAAAATGCCTTTCTTTTCACCTTCATCTATTTCATCCTTCATATTGTTTATTTCACTGATAACATTATCTTTTTCAGTATCTTCTTGATAAGTTACTGAATCTTCCCCACCACCCTTCAAAAACCCCTCATATTTTTCCAATAATGCATTCACGTCTTCTCTCGTTATTTCCTCGCACAATCCTGCTTCCAAAAATTCATGATAAGCGGAAAAGAGCTCAAATGGAGACATTCCCTTCGTGACTATCTTGGGCGCCTTGCCTAATACCGATAACCCAATTCCTACTTGAAGGATCTTGTTGTATATTTCTTTAAGGTTTAAAAGATATTCCTTTCCTTCGGGGGATTCGCATTCAAAATCCTTGCTTGCTTTTTTAATTTCTTTTAACTGTTCTTTTATGCAATTCTTGAGGATGATTTTTCCTTCCTTGGAAAGAGGGCGTAATTCATCGGGATCGTAAAGTGCTTCGTTTTTTTCACGGAGCTGGTGAAGGAATGTTTCATATTCTTTCGCAATCGTTTCTAATCCCTTGCGCAGCATGTGAACTCGCTTTTTTGTCACTTTTTTTCACCCCGAAGCAGTTTTCTTTGCTTCCTGCTCAATACTTTCATGTAACCCCGTGATAATCCGTTCATATACCTAGAAATGATTTGAGCACCCTTTCCAATAGAGATGCAGTACATCCATGCATAAAAATTTAGAATATTTTGAAGATTAATTAAGGCGTCTTTATTTTAGGATCTGTATCTTTATCCCAATTTACCGCAAATAAAAAATCACGACTAGGTTTATTCTTATAAATCAAAGGAAAATT